>Ga0307489_10000364_pt1 | contig 26536 bp, 44 predicted proteins | sample SB12metaG_FD_202247 | JGI IMG/M metagenome (GOLD analysis project Ga0307489, IMG submission 202247) | Sea-ice brine microbial communities from Beaufort Sea near Barrow, Alaska, United States - SB 1.2 | ecosystem: Environmental > Aquatic > Marine > Coastal | place: USA: Alaska | collected... | reverse complement strand
TAGCGTCGGCAATGTGGTAGGGCCTCCCACCCAAATCATTCGTCCCCTGTCGGCACACAGCTGGCAACACGGTGTCTGTCATGTCACCACAATGATGCAGTCGCCCTCACCTCGTGTCACTGAGCACACGGTGGCAACACGTTTCCAATCACCACACTGATGCCACTGTCCTCGTCACTGTCTGACTATGCACGCAGCTGGCAAGACGTGTTTAGTCACCGCATTGTTGCCGTTGCCTCGCAACGTCATTTGGGCACTGGCTGACGGTCACACACAGCTGGTGACACGTTGTCAGTCTCCACATTGATGTCACTGCGCACATAGCTGGCAACACGTTGTCAGTCACCACATTGACTCCACCCTTGAACTGACACGCCGCCGATCGAGGCTCCAGCAACCCGTCCGCTCCTCCTCCACTGCTTGCGTCTGTCCCCGGCAACCTGATGCCACCTTAAAACACACGAATTCGAAATGCACACATGTAGGCGTACATGCAAGCTAAGGTTGCTCTGGAACGAAATGGCCGGGCCCTGATACGAGGGTGGTGAATAAGAAGACCATCACGCACCTGCCCGTGCCCTTCTTCGTCACGCTGACTCAGTGCCTGGCGACGTGTGCGATCCTGAAGGTGGCGCAGTGGCTCAAGGTTGGGCTTGGCAGTCGGCAGATATCGTCCGTCGCTATTGCTCGCCACGTCACCAGCACGCGCTGTGAACCCTCGTTTCCTGAGTTGAGCGGCGACGAGGCGAGCGGTATCTGCCCGGGCCGTCATCCACCGCATTGGCAACCTTCGTTTCTCGAGTTGAACGGCATCCTGTGCCGAGTGTCGAGCAATATCTCAATATCTGCCAGAATGACCGCATCCAATGCTTGTGGACCCGCGTTTCTTGAATAGAACGGCGTCCATCATCCTACGACGTGGCGAGCGATGTCTGCCCGGGCCATGGCTGTTGGTGGTGCACATGCGCGAGTTCAGCTGGGAGACGTTCGGGGAGTGGGTCAGGACGGGCATCGTGTGGGCGGTAGGTGCTTACACTGATCCACTTTTCGGCTAAACGTAGCACACTTTTTGTGGGACATGCTGGTTGGCGTCAATACGTCAGCGACGAGAGCGGCTCAGGTTGAGCTGAGAAGCGGACGAGTGTCAGCCCCTGGTGGGCGGTGCCGCTGGCGCTGAACCTGCGCGCCCTTACGCGCCTCAACCCGGTGAGGCCGTGTGGTGACTGACCACGTGTTGCCAGCTGTGTGCACCGTGACAAGGTCGCGGGCGCACAACCTCACCCACTCTCCGAAGCCGTAGGTGTTGCACCTTAAACCGCGCATTTGCACAAGCTAGAGCCAGGGTTGGCAGACATTGCTCGCCCCGTCATAGGATGCCACTTAAGGCAATAAAAGAGGGTACAAAGTGAGCGTCAATGACGTGGCGGGTAGTGTCTTTGGTGGACCCTACACCAGTGCATCGTAGTGTACCAGGTATACATTTACATCGAGGAGGAGCCTAAGCCTCACACCAGCGAACCGTAGTGTACCAGGTACACGTTCACAGGAGGAGGAGTGTGCACGGGTAGACTAGCATATAGTGAGCGAACAGTCAGGTTCAGCTGACATCGGACAGGTACCAGGCCTTACAGCCCGGAGACGCTCATCGTGTTCCGCACAGCCACCCTCATCGGCGTCGCGTTCGGGGACTACGCGTACTACGGCAAGAGATTCGAAAGCCGCGAGGCAGGGTCTTACACTCGTTCACTTTAGAGCTCAACTTGAGCAACTTTAGGACACATTCACGAGTTAATTTGGGTTATACAGTGGACATGATAGCTCAAGTTGAGCTGAGATGGGAACGATTGTAAGCTCCTGCCGCGAGGTGGTCTCCATCGTTGTCATCCTCGGCGGCTGCTTCGTCTACGCGTGGTACGATGCGCAGTTCGACAGCGCCGGGTACATGTGGGTGGGGCACGTGTGTGTACCGGTACACTACTGACTGCTGAACTGCAACTATGTGACACCTGCTCATGTATGTGCTACCACACTGTGTGCTCCCTACTGATGTGTGTGCTCAATATCGGTCATAGCTTCACCTCTTTGTCATATGTGTGGTGTTGTTTAATTATGTCTGGCGATATTATTACGAAACGTCTAGCGAAATGATGACCAAATTATCCCCCAACATTTCGTGTAACCCTGCGCATTGGCGGCGCTGTATTGGCTGGCCATGGTGGTGAGCATGCTGTACGTGAAGCACTCCTTCAACGTGCACAAGGACCTCAACACGTGGGACAAAACCGTGTACCTTAACGCCACGGCCGCCATCCCTTTGGCGTTTATGGTGGGGCGGTGCAAGTTGAATCCGGTCATCACACGTGTTGAAGCGCCTGCTTTCATTTTTCCTGTCAATTGAGTGTAGCAGTCCCAGTAGCTGTGTGACCCACGAGTAATGGCTGATTACCGATTCATTATGTGTTCTGGGCCCTCCTTCACGAGCCTGTTGTTCGAGTGCTCGGCTTCAGATGTCGACAGGTTGAGTCCCGAGGGCTCCGCTTGGTTGCTCAGCTCCTGCTTCATGGGCGTGGCGCTGGCGTCGGCGTCCAACGGCAGTCGCGAGGCGCTGAGCGCCACGGCAGGGGGGGTGTTGAGAACAAGCACTCCATCCACGATGAACACCCTCCTCCTCCTCTACGCGTCTGTACGAGGGGTATATTGAGAACAAGCACTCCACTGACGTTGAAATTCCTCCTCCTCCTCGGCACGTCTGTGTATGAGCAATCACCCTGAAGACAAGTCATGCTCCAAACTCGGTGGAGTGCGGCGTTCTTAATGACCCTCCTGCACGGCGTTCGACGTGATGAGCACGGTGGGACGGTGCAACTTGCCTATATCAAATCACGAGTTGAAAGCAAGCCTGGCTTCAGCGCTTGAAACCAAGATGTGAAGAATCGCTTTCAAGCTTTGCTTTCAAAAGCAACTTGCGCCGCTACAGCACGGCCAGCAAGTTCACCACCATCCTGTTCTCCTCGCTCATCTTTGCAAGCCACTACACGCCGCAGAGCCTGGGTAATGCCGTGCAGATTGACCGCTGCTTGACCCCAAGTTGACCCCAGGATGACCCCAAGTTGACCCCAGGATGACCCCAAGTTGACCCCAGGATGACCCCATGTTGACCCCAGCATGACCCCATGTTGACCCCAAGTTGACCCCAGGTTGACCCCAAGTTGACCGCTGGTCGACCCCGAGTGGACCCCAGGTTGACCCCAGGTTTCGTCGCTTGAAGCTGAAGTATGATGAACCGCTATCACACTTTGCTTTCAGTTTCAACTTGCGGCGCTACACCTGGGGGGATTGCTGGTGGCGCTGGCCGGGGGGAGCCTTTACTCACCGTTTGGGGTTTGGGCGGTGCGCTGCGTGGCGCGGCCGGGGGCGGGCGGCGGCGGCGGGGCGGAGGACGGGGATGAGGAGGGGGGTATCGGCAGCTGCATCGGCGCGCGGCGGGTCTCGTGGGAACCCGGCAGGGTCTTACACTCGTCCACTTCTCACCTCAACCTCAGATGTTTTTTTCACGGACAGAATGACGCCACCCAGCGTAACCCGCGAAAAGTGTGTAACGTTGAGCCGGAAAGTGGACGGGTCTAAGCCCCTAGAACCCGGCGTGGCGTCGCCGGCGCCGCGTCGCCGGAGCCGCGACCGCAGCCGCGAGTGATCAGAGTGTGATGCGGGGGCCGTAGCGGCGTGATATTGGGCAGAATGGCGACCGTAGTGGCGTAATATTGGGTACAATGGCGACCGTGGTCGCGATATATGGGGTAGAACGGCGGCCGGAGTGGTGTGCCACTGGGTAGAATGGCGGCTGTAGTGGCGTGATATTGGGAAGAATGGGCCGGGGGGGATGCCATGGCGAGCACAGGGTATTTTATGTGGTGGATGCCGTCCGGGGCGAGGCGCAGGAGCTGTGTATGGGCACTTAGTCTGACGTATGAGCACTTAGTCTGTCGCACCGCCAGGGCCGCGAACGTGAGGCCGGGTCGGAGGCGAGGCGACGTGCGCATACTAGCCGTTACGCCTTTAAGACGTTTACCAGTAGACGATTTATGTGAACATCGATTTCGGAAGAATGCACAAATATCACCTTATTTTACAAAGGGCTGATTTCATGAACGCCAGACGTTCTTTTGAGAAGCCACCCCAACCCATCAAGGGTGTATAAAAGAATTGTAAAGAATATAGGGGGTATACCCAAGACGCCCCAACCCATAAGCGGGGTTATAAAGGGGGAGTATAATCACACCCCAACCCATAAAGGGGGTATAAAGGGGGTATAGAATCACGGGGTAAAATGGGTTAAAGGGTTGCTTTCTAACGCCGGACGGTATTTTTGACAGACATATACACCCCAACCCATGACACAAAGTCATCGCCCCCCATCACACGTCCGCCCCTGATGAGTACCTCCGCGTGAGCGGCAGACCCCCCCCTGATCAATGCGGGCGGTGCCGCCCCGCATCCCCGTCACGGTCCCCCTCGTCCAGGGTGAAGATGGGTGTCAGGTACTGCTCGTCCAACGTCTTGAACCGCCCAGGAGGGTCACTGACAACACGCACTCGACCAAGATCGGAGCAGGAATTACCCTCAGGGCAAATGTTCATACAGACGCGCGGACTCGGTTCGTCGATATGATCTTGGTGAAATGCTTGATCTCGATGACCCCCCTGCCGCTGCATGCCGCGCTGCATGCCGGTGCCGTTGGTGCCGGCGCTGGCCCCGTTGGGATGGTTGTAGCTGGAACCGGGCAATGAGCGTGTGCGCGGCACCGGCCGGGCCCGCTCTGCCGCGTTATCATCCGCCGGCTCGCCCACCATAAGCTCCGCCGATTCTTTGCTGAGCGAGGCCGTGCGGCCCCGCAACCCCCTCTCGCCGCCGTCGACGCTCCCCCCCCGTCCCCCGGCCACGATGTCGATCTCAGTCGCATCGCACATCTCCACGACTGCCGTGTACGCCCCACTCCCCCCCCCGCCCCCCCCACCGCTCCCGCCGTTGCCGCCACCGCTATACTGGATGCCCAGAAACTCGAGGACGTTCACCGTCATGTACCGGCGCAAGCTCAAATTGAAAGCAAATGCTGAGCGCAGTTTATAATGGTTTTGTGTCAAGAGCTTAGTTCCAGGCGCTGTCACCACGGGTTCCATCGGTTCAACTCGCATCGGCCTACCGTCATCCCACCGACCACCAGGGTGGTGAAGGAGACAGCGACGAGCGTGCACGTCAGTATCACGCGCCCGTCGTCGCCCCTCGCAGGAGGGTCACTGAGAATGGGGGGGGGATGTTTTTCTAAAGGTGGTATAGGGGTCTAATGATTGGTCACTGAGAACAAGCACTCGACCGAGATCGGAGCATGACTTAAGGGTGAGTGCTCAGGTAGACATGCGGGCAGGGTTCATGGCCTGCAGGGTTAATGCTCATGCTGGCACGAAGAGGAGGAGGAGGAGAAAAGGAGATTCAACGTTGATGGAGTGCTTGTTCTGAATACCTCCCCTGCCTTTTGGCCGCGGCTTCCAGCGCGAGTGCGAACGCCATGGCACCCCGCATGCCGCTGAACCACAGCATGTGCGCGTAGTTCGTCGGCACTCCGCCGTGCGCCACCAACAAGAAGGGTCATTCAGAACAAGCACTTCATTTAACTCAGCCGAGGTCGGAGGATGCCTTACCTTCTATGAATGATGATATAGACTCGAGGAGGAGGAGAAGGAGCAGGAGGAGGAGATTCAACGTCGGTCGAGTGTTTGTTCTTGATAACCTTCTTGCCAAGTGGTCACCACCCAGCGACGGCCCCGGCCCGTTCCAGCTTGTACCGTCACCGCCGCCGCCGCCGCCGCTCCCGCTGCCCACGCTCCCGCGGGGCGAAGCGATGCCTCCGCCGCCGCCACCTCCCCCGCCGCCGCCGCCCGCCGCCGCCGCCGCGGTCCTCTTGGCCCACCAGTTGAGCAGCTTGACACCCGGGTAGATGGACATCCCGCGCGACGCGAAGCACATCACCAGGCTGAAGGGTCATAAAAAATGAGAACTGGAACCGATATCGTAAGTGCCCACATGACCTTACTTCAGGGTGAATGCTCATATAGACGAACGGAGGAGGAGGGGATTAAACGTCGGTCGAGTGTTTGTTGTCAATACCCCCCCTGCCAGCACGACGAACGCCGTCATGAACTTGTCGCTCTCGCACAGAAACACCGACGCGCCCATGCAGTAGGACCCTCATCCCACCCAAACACATGTCAGTGTATGGAGTCAGTCCACCGAAATCCATGTCTGTTAATGGAGTCATCCACCCGTATACATGTCAGTGTATGGATAATTTCCACCAGAATCCATGTCAGTAGGAAGTCATTCCACCCAAGCAGGCCTGACCATGTATATGAAGACGAATGTCTCTGACAGATGTGCGAAGATGGCAAAGATTCCCGTGGTGTAGGGCCGGACACACACGCTCAGAACTTCACAGAGTGGCATTTTACACCGGGGTCCTCTGCCTATGAATGCAAAGCAGTAGAGAACCCGGGTCCTCTGCTCGTGTTCGTCGCCAGAAACTGTTCATTATGCACGTTCGGGACAGCATCTCTTCACTTTGGTTCGAGCACATAGACGGCCTCTCAAGAAGCGAGGATTGATGAAGGACGCTGTGAGCCTGGCAGGTTGTGGCGGGCGGTACCATGGTGAGCATCAAGAAACGAGGGTTGTCAGGAAACGAGGGTTGAAGAGGGACATTGTGAGCAGGGTGTGCCGGTCGGTACCATGGTGAGCGCGCGGCCGCCCTCGCTGAGGTTCCGCCGCGTGTAGTGCCCCATGATGATGCCGCAGAACAGTATGGACACGATGCCGCTCAGTTGCAGGGACTCCGCCAGCATGTACGACACCCACGGGAACAGCACCAGCACCGCTGACTCCAGCACCGCTCCCTTCACCGCCTCCTCCCAGGGTCTTCCAATCGTCCATTTTCCAGCTTAACTTCAGCTATGTTCTCCTCTGAGACACACCTTAAACCTCTCACAGGGGCTGAATCTAATGTCAACGGAACGATTGGAAGGCCTTGCCTCCTCCGGCGCCACATGCTTGACGGTGTCACTGCCCGTCTCGCTGCCGGCGCTGCTTCCGCCTCGGGGGCCCGACGGGTGCGACGTGTGCATGGCGGCGTCGGACAGCTTGAAGCCATGCAGGAGGGTCGTTGACAACAAGCACTCGAGCCGACATCGGCGCACGACTTACTCGTACATTTGGGGAGAATGCATGCGGGGAGAGGAAGACAGAGGAAGAGGAGAAGGAAGAGGAGGAGGTGGAGGAGGAGGAGGAGGAGGTCGAGAAGGAGGAGGAGGAGGAGGAGACGGATGTTCAATGTAAGTCGAGTGTCTGTTCTCAACGATCCCCTTGCGTTTGAAGAAGAGCGCGGAGGCGAGCGCGACGGCGGCGCCGATGACCAGCGAGCAGAAGAAGATGACGCAGAACGTCCACACGGCCCCCATCAGCCCCCCTAGCGTCACCCCTCCGTTCTCCTCGTCGAATGCCAGCACCGAGCGGTACATTACAATAGCGATGGCGTCGTTCAGCACGCACTCGCCGAAGGGTCGTTAAGATTAGCACTCGACTGATATCGGACGTACCCACATGACTTGCCTTTTGGGTGAATGCTCATACAAACGCGCGTACTTTGCTCGTCGATTCAACGTCGGTGGATGCTTGTTCTCAATAACCCCCCTGCCTCGCCGAAGATGAGAGAGAACAGGTCAGGGTCCACCCGGAGGTCGCTGAGTATGGCCAGCACCGACACCGGGTCGGTGGCGCTGATCAGGGAGCCAAACACCGTGCCGTAGGGGCGCAAGTCGAAACAGGCAGCAAAATTGAAAGCGGTTCATCATATTTAGCTTCAAGCACTAAAATCAAGCCAGGGGCTTACGCTCGTTCCCGTTTCAGCTCAACTTGAGCTCTTCTGTCCAACGTATAACTCAACTGAACTCGAGAATGTGTCCTGGAGTTGCTCAAGTTGAGGTCTAACGTTAACGAGTGTAAGCCCCTGAAGCAAGCGCGGTCAACATGGGGTCAAGCCGGGTGCAACCTGGGGTCAACCTGCAGCGCCTCACCATGGCATTGACGAAGCTGAATGGGTGCGTGAGGCCGATGGCGCCAAACATCCAGACCCCCGTGCCGAACGACATGGCGGACACGAACGTCCCGGCTGTAGAGCCGCACCATGCAATTGACACCAAAACGTCAACGCAATCTCTCACATTGTAGACTCAAGCGCTGAAACCAGGCGCTCAGCACACGGCTTTCGACGCGTTTGAACTTGCACCACCTCACCCGGCGAACGCGAATAAACTGATCTTGCCCAGGTTTCGGAAGAACGGCTCAGCGTCCAGGGTGTACCCGCTCTGGAATATGATTGGCGGGAGCAGGAACAGAAAGAAGAACTCCTTGCACTAGGGTCGTTGAGAACAAGCACTCAGCTGATGCAAAATCTCCTCCTCCGCCTCCTCCTCCGCGCGTCTGTGTGAGCATTCACACAGAAGGTCTGTCTTGCTCCGATCTCCGTTTGAGTTCTTGTGCTCAATGACCTGAATCTCCTCCTTTGTCCCCGCACGTCTGTATGGGCATTCACTCGGAAGGTGTGTCATGCTCCGGTCTCGGGTCGAGCACAGGTGTTCTCACACAGAGGTGAGTTGGGTAGACTGGCTTGAACACTTGAGGTGAGCTTGGGTGTTTCGGTGCAAGGAGCGAGGCGCGTTGGGTCAACTGGCGTGAGCGCTTCCGGTGGGTTTGGGTCAGTTGGTGCAAGAACCACCCCTGCCGTGTCAAACACCAGGTAGTCGCCGAAGGCGTAGAGCCACTTGCGGTGCGTGTGCATGGCGCAGGGGCGTACACTCGTCCACTTCTCGGCTCAATGTAAGCACCTTTTGTGGGATATGCCGGGTGGTTCCAGTGACAGAAACGCCTCAGGTTGAGCTGGGAAGTGGACGAGTGGAGAGCCCCTGCCATGGTGCTGAAGAAGAACAGCACCAGTCCGCCGGCGATGCCCGGCACCAGGGGCTTACACTCGTCCACATTTCGGCTTCACGTGAGCACCTTTTATGGGTAGCTCTCCGTTGGGTGTGTTGAGTGGTTTCCGTGACCGGAAACGGCTCAGGTTGAGCTCAGAAGTGGAAGAGTGTGAGCCCCTGCCCAGCAGCAGCGCAAACCCAGCCTGGTGCAGCCACTCCGATTAGGGCCGAGGACACACGTCCCCGCACTGTTTGCTCGTAGTATACCCGCGTGACTGTTGTCCCCGTCGGGGTGTTTAGGGGGTGCTTCAGGAGGGTAGATGGGGTGTTCAGGGGGCATATAGGGGGTTGCAGGGGGTGTCTTGGAGGGTGTATAGGGGCTGTATAAGGGGTGTACATGGGGTGTTGAGGGGTCATCTCAACGTCACCCCCATTAAGCTGAGTCTCTCCCTGCAGTCAAATAAGGTCACTTACCAAAGCGCAGCGATTGACCCCAGAGGATGCGGCGAGTATGTACGGGTAGACCGGTACAGTATGAGCGAACAGTGAGAAGTGTGAGGTGCGGTGCGGGCTAGGTTTAGGGTTCCCAGGGTTTGAGGTTTAGGGTTCAGGGTTTAGGGCCTACGGTGATGCGGCGGTGCTTGAGCCACAGGCCGAACACCATGATGTAGCAGCGCAAGTTGGAATTGAAAGCAAAAGTTGAAAGCGGTTCATCATATTTCAGTTTCAAGCACTTAGTTCCAGGCGCTTTCAACGTGGGTTTGATAGGGTCAACCTGCACCTCCCTACCATGGTGGCACCGAGCAGGAACAGCAGGGTCATGATCGAGAACGCCGCGACGCCCTCCTCCGGGTACCGGCGCACTTTGACATTGAAAGCAAAAATTGAAAAACCGGTTTATCATACCTGAGTTTCAAGCGCTGAAAACATGCGATTTCAACCCAGGGTCAAATTGCAACCGCCGCACATCGTGGCTGTCGCAAGTTGAATTTGAATGCGAAACCCAAAAGCAGTTTACCACATTTGTGTTACAAGCGCTTGGCTCTAGGCGCTTACAACACGGGTTCCATCGGGTCAACTGGCACCTGCACGCGCTTACAACATGGGTTGCATTGGTCCAACTTTCACCGCCGCACCTCGGGGCTGTCCGTCACCTGCGACGAGATGAGCTCGGCTTTGACATCTTCCAGGTTTGACCCCGACGGGGGAGGCGGCGCCCACTGGGTAGGACCGGGCAGATATAGCCCTCCGCGTCATCGACACGCGTGGAGTGTGAGGGGTGTACGAGGGGTGTGCGAGGGGTGTGTAAGGGCAGTGTGAGGGGTGTACGAGGAGTGTATGAGGGGTGTACAAGTACAAGGGCTTCATAAGGGGTGTATGAGGGGTGTACAAGAGGTGTACGAGGGGTGGGTGAGGGGTGGGTGAGGGGCGGACGAGGGGTGTATGCGGCGGGAGTGGACACCTTCTACGTAGGCCATACCAGGCAGTGGCGACGGCCCCACGAGGAGGAGGTGAGAGGGGTGGTGGTGGGAGGGGGAATGGTGGGAGAGGAGGTGGCGGGAGGGGAGGTGGCGGGAGGGGGGATAAGGTTCGCGGGCGAAGTACGGGGCACACGGGGGACGGGGGCGGCACAGCAAATGCATATCGGATGGACGTCGTGCTCGGCCCGGCCCTACCAGGCGGTGCCGTTGGTGCCGTTTGTCACGTTGGCCCACGTGAAGTCGGCATCCTGAATCAGATCTTTGAGCGCTGACAACTGCACGGGCGGCAACGCGTCCGGCGCCACGGCGATGCCGCGGAAGTTCCACCACGCGTTGCGCGTGGGCCCCGACACCCCCGGAAGCGAGTTCCCAAAGCACCGCGTGCCGTTGGGGAACACCACAACCATCTTGCTTGCACCTCTGCGTCCACCTCACCCACCCAACTTTTTGTTTGTCCCAAGTATAAAGTAGTGTACCTCTCACCTCTCACCTCACACCTTCCACCTCTCGCCCCTGACTGTTTGTCTCGACTGTACCTGTCCTCTCTCCACTCCCCTCTTGACTCTCACCCCGGCGCCTCTCGCCCCTCCCGAAAGACGCGACGTCACGACGTCCCGCTTCGTGATTCGCTTGGAACTGGACGACTCGTTATTTGGTGCCTTTTTATTGTCACCGCCTCGGACGCGACCCGCAGACCTACAGCGGCCTCCGGCTGTTCACCCGGGGACGCAAGGGGGGTCTGACGCTGAGCGTGGCCAGGCTTGCAGAGAGCGTGGGTTCGGCCGCGGGTGCCGCGGTGTTATGCACCGGTGTCGAAGCGTTGCCGCTGGGGTTGCCACGGACTGTCTGGGGCTGAGGTTTAGGGTTAATAGTTAGGGTTGAAGGGGTTAGGGTTATTCCGATGACAGAGGTTGGGCAGGGGCAGGCGAGGGGGGGCACGGTTGGGCATCCATCCCCCGCGCATATCGCTCGGCGCCCCGCGTGCCCGCAACGACAAGGTTGGCCTCGACGTGATCCCTGACGTGGGTGTGACCCTCCACGTGTCGGCGGGCCGGTCGTTCTCGTTCCGTGAGATGGCGCCGTCGCGTCAGGAGCGTCGTAAAGCTGAGCGCGATGCGCCAAGCGTGCGCCGGCCAGGGCGGCAGCCGCGGGAGCCGCGGGAGCCGCGGGAGCTGCCGCTGCCCTCGCGAACCTAAACGTGAACCCGCTCGGAGAGTGGACCACGCAGGCGAGTGACCCCCTCGTAGGGCTAGGGCCCGGCGTTGCGTGCTCCCCACGTCATAGGTTGTAGTCGTTTAGCTCAAAGTGGCGAGCACTGTCCCCACGGCCCGATCCCTCGGCGCTCGGAGCTCGGAGCAGATGTAGTGGAACTGAGGGCTGGCGCGGGCGACAGGGAGGCGCAATTTAGCCAGGGATACAAGTTGATGAGTGAAGCGGATAGGGCTGCGGGGGCGACGACGCTGGGCGCGAGCGGCAGATCACCAAGCGCGGATGTAGGGCTTGCACTCTGCATGGATCACCCGGTCGCTCACCAGACTGCGACGCGTCGCTGTGGCCACCTGATGACCAAATTGTTGGTTTATGGGTGTAGACCCTGGGCGGAGGAGGGCACGGCGCTGATGGAGAAGGCGGCGGCGCAAGGGCACGCGTATGCTATGCAAACATTGGGATGTATTCACGTCGTGAGGAAGGAGCACGAGCAAGCCGTGGAGTGGTTCACCAAGGGCGCCGAGGCCGGATTGCCGCGAGCGATGTGCAACCTCGGGAGCTTGCTCGACACGGGAAAGGGCGTGGCGGCGCCGGACCACCCGGCGGCAGCGGACTAGTACAGGCGTGCGGCAGACGCCGGGGTCGGGGAGGCGGCGAGTAACCTCAGCCAGCTGTACACTTACGGCCGCGGTAGGGCCTGGCAGATACTGCCTGCCACGTCGTTCTTTCACATTGTAGACCCTCGTTTCTTCAGTCATCATGACATGACATGGCGATCAACATCTACCAGGCCCTAGGGCGCGGCGTCACGCGGAGCAAGCAGATGGCGATGAGGTGGTTGCGCAAGGCCGCCGAGAACGGCCACGCCGACTCGTGTGGGATTCTCGCCGCTCGCATGTACTTAGACCTTCCCTACGCCCGCGAGGTTGGGCATGTGGAGGAGGCCGCCGGGATCGCCGCGTCGGCTGGGGTCAATAAGGGGCACGACGTCCCTCCGGATGTCTTGGCCAGCGTGGTACATTGGTTGCGGAAGGGAGGACATAATTCAGTCGACAAGCTTCACATGTTCCGCAGAATGGCGGTGGAGGGGACTAGGCATTGCCAAAACGAGGGGTGCGAGGTTGTGGGCCAGCGGAAGGACTTCAAGGTTTGCCCGCAGTGCAAGACCGCCCGGTACTGCGGCGCCACGTGTCAGAAGGAGGACTGGACTACGGGTGGGCATAAGGAAATGTGTGGCACAACCGCATTTGAGTCAACGTCGAGCATTTTCGCCGCTCCGGCTCAGTAGCGCATGGGACGTGTTGCACAGCTAGTGCGTCAACGAAGGTGGAGCCCCAGCGGCTGGCTAGCAACGCGCACGTAATTGCGCTTCGACCCGGGCACCATTGCCTGGTGATTCTTCAAGTGTTGCTTACAATTTCAACTTGCACCGCCCTTTGCCAGCTGCGCACGCGTTAAGACGATTCGAGGACGTGATGGGGAAGGGAGCTGCGCGTGCTACGTTTTCCATAAATCATACATGTTGTTGGTAAGTTAGTTTAGAGCAGCTCCAAAGACTCGAGACGTTGTCCTGATTTACAGATGAGCCATAGACCCGGCAGGTCGACGTCTCTGTATGCTAGCTCAAGCCTGCATGTGCGCCCGTCTGTACCGGTGCACTATGAGCACCAGTCTATGAGTGCACTGCACACCTGGCACGCCTCCTCCGCCAGTCGTCGGTCCAGCCGCGGCGTTGCCGCCCCTGACTGTTTGCTCATAGTGTACCTATGCTCCCCCCCCGCCGCTGCCGCCCCCACCTCCAACTGAGCGTGGACCTTCAACTAGGGTTCTAGAGGAAACCGCCCGCAACGTCATAGGATGCCGCTTACGTCAATAACCACGGGGCCCAGGGCGAAAGCATGGTGCCTCCTTCAACACGCAGAAGCGTCTCTCGCTCTTTATCGCTCTCCCTTTCTCTCACGGGGACCAGGGCGAAAACCTGGTGCCTCTTTATACACGCGGAAGCGGCACTCCCCCTCTCTCTCTCTTTCACATAACTCAAGGGTCGAGGGTTCCAAATGCGTATCTTATTGTCGATGACGTGGTGCGCAACAACTACCAGGCCCTTCCTCCACCACCGGGCAGGAGGGTCATTGAAAACAAGCACTCGACCCGAGTTCGGAGCATGACTTACCTTCAGGGTGAATGGGCATACAGACACGCAGAGGGAGAGGGGTAAATACAACGGCAGTCGAGTGCTTGTTCTCAAGAACCCCCCCTGCCCGGCGGTGCAGCGCGCGCGGCATGGCGCGCTCCATCCGCCGCAGCATGGCGCTAACGTCAGTTTGCTCATTGTGAACCGCTACATCCGTGCGGACCGGTGCACCCTTGTGCACCGGTGCACTATAGTGTGCACCCTGTGGCACCGCCCCCCCCCAAGCGATCCCCTCGCTGACGCCCCTCCTCGATCCCCCAGCCCCCTCCCTCCAGCTGCCCCCCTTCTAGGGACTGACGGTTATCACTCGCCACGTCAGCAAACGCATTCTGAACCCTCATTTCTTCAGTTAAGTGAGAGAGACTACGATGTGGCGAGCAATATTCGTCAGTCCCTACCCCCTTATCCGCCACCGCCATGCCCCCCCAAGCCACGGTCCGCCCCCCCAATGACTGCTGCTGCTGCGGCGGCGGCGGCGGCGGCGGCTTCAGTGGGTGGTTGGTTGGTGGGTGGAAGGGTGGGTGGAAAGGTGGGTGGTTGAGTGGGATGGGATGGGTCGGCATCCGATCGGCGGCCCACTCGATGGGCGCTCCCATGGAATACCCCGGCCCGGTCCCAGGGGCTTACACTCGTCCACTTTTCAGCGCAACGTGAGCACGTTGTGTCGCTTGTGGTGGTGCTCTGCTGGTTTCAGCGACAAAAACGGCTCAAGCTGAGCAAAGATGGGGACGAGTGTAAGCCCTTGCCCGGGCCCAGCGTCGAATGGATAGCGTATCCGCTGCGCCGACCGCTGCTGCTGCTCTACCGCCGCCGCCGCCATCTAGGGGCTTACACTCGTCCACATGTTTGCTCAACCTGAGCCGTTTATGTCAATGGACTAGAAAAGCACCCCACCATATGGGACAGAAAGTTCTCACGTTGAGCTGAAATGTGGACGAGTGTAAGCCCCTGCCGTCACTTGCGCCGGGTTGCTGCCAGTTGCCTCGACGCAGGGCCTTGCAGATGTTGCCCGCCTCAAAATGCGTTGCTTGGGTTGAATGGCATTCTATGACGTGGCGAGCAATGTCTTCCAAGCCCTATCATCCAACGCATTGGGGAATCCTCAGTTCATGAGTCGGAGGGCATCCTATGTCGTGGCCAGCAATATCTGTTAATCCTGTCAACACACGCATTGTGGACCCTCGTTCCTCGCTACTTGAGTTAGATGGCATCATATGACGTGACCAGCCGAATCAACCCTAAACCCTGAACCCTAGACCCTGAACCCTAAAACCTAAACCTGCCAGGCCCTACCTCGAGCTCCTCCAATATTTCCGCTATGAGCGCCGCGGCTCCTCGGTGTTGCGGCGCAAGTTGAAATTGAAAGCAAAGTTTGAAAGCGGCTCAAGCTTATTTCAGATTCAAGCGCTGGAACTATAGACGCTTTCAACATGGGCTTTAATGCTGTCAACCTGCACCGCCCTACCTTGGCACGACTGCGCTGGCCACGAGTCGCTGCCCTGCGTCAATTGCTGCACCTGCCGCGCCCGCTCTGCAGGGTCCGCCGGCGGTTGACAAAATGGTGAGCATTATCCATCATCCAACTGCAGAAGGGTGATTGAGAACAACGAATCGACGAACAAGTCGGCACGTCTGCATGAGCATTCAGCTTGGGGTAGTGACTCCTCACGATCCGATCAGGTTCCAGCCGTTGTTATCAGTGATCCTGTCGAGGCGGCCTTGCCACTCCGTCGGCAGCAAACCGGGGAGGCGCGACGGATTGGGACGCTCGGTGGCGCCCCGCGCGCGCAGGTTACGCCGCGCCGCCTCTGAGCAGGGGCTTACACTCGTCTACTTTTCGGCTCAACGTAAGCACATTTTGTGAGATACGTCGGGTGCATGATGTTCCCCCAGTCTATTAGACAGATGAACACGGGGAGGTGTGACCAAAACGGCTTAGGTTGAGCTGAAAAGTGGACGAGATTTTAGCCCCTGCCTCAGAGTGGTGCCAAAGCAGCGCCAGCGCGGGGGTGTCGCGGCACAGATCCGCGGGTGTGCGGCCGGACAGCAGGGGCTCACACTCGTCCACTTCTCACCTCAATATAAGCACTTCTTGCGGGATATGTTGGGTGGGTTCAGTCTTCAGAAGACAAAACCGGCCCAGGTTGAGTGAGTACCGGACGAGTGGGTTTCGGGTTTAGGGTTTAGGGTTTAGGGTTTAGGGTTTAGGGTTTAGGGTTTAGGTTTTAGGGTTTAGGGTTTAGGGTTTAGGGTTTAGGGTAAAGGGTTTAGATGGGAGCCCCTGCCGGACAGGTCGGGGGCATCCCAAGCAGGAGGGTCATTGACAAAAAGTATTCGAACCGCAATCGGAGACATGACTGACCTCCAGGGTGACAGAGTGAATACTCACACAGTCGTGTGGATTTGGTTTGTTGAATCAACGTCGGTCGAGTGCGTGTTCTTCATAGCACGGCTGGGCTTGAGTGTAACGCACAGAGGCGAGGTCGTCTATTCAACGTCAGTGGAGTGCGTGTTTGCCATATTGACGCAGAAAGACGCGCGGAGGAGAGGTCGTCAATAGGCCAATTTCGGTATATCGCTTCCCGCGCCGAGCGCTGACGCTTTGCCCGCAACTCTGTATGGGCATTCAACCTGGCGCCCGTTTTCCCGCGCGGAGCGATGACGCATTGCCCGAAACTCTGTATGGGCATTCCGCCCAGGCGATATACCGAAACCGGCCTGTTCCATGTCAGTGGAGTGCTTGTTCTCAATGATCTCCCTGCCAGGGCGGCGGCGGGGGTTCCTTGGCGCATGCAAAGTGTGTGACCACCCCCGCGGGCGGCAGCCCGGCGAGAAGCGCGCCCATGACCGCCGCGGTGTCGGGCGCGGGCGGGGGCGCCAGCGCCGCGTGGTGCAGCGTGATGCAGGGGCTTACAACACTCGTCCACTTCTCAGCTCAACGCAAGCACTTTCATAGGATAATTTTTAGTGGTTTCAGTGACTAAAACGGCTCAGGCTGTGCCGGAAAATGGGTAATTATGGGGCACACATGCGCTCGACTCCTGGGCACATGTGCGCTCAGTCGACGAGCGAGAGATTGGCGCGGCGCGGAGAGCAATGCAATGGCGCGGCGCGGAGAGCGATGCAAGAGGGATGTAAGCCCCTGCCGCGTTACGTCCCATGTCGTCAGCGCGCGCCGGGTTAGCGCCGGCGTGAATCAGCGCCAACACCACGGCCAGGCGGGCACGCGCGGCGGCCTCGTGCAATGGCGTGCGCCCACTGGCCAGAGCCGTATACCCGTTCCCTCTTCAGCTCAACCTGACAACTTGCTAACATGGTACCAGTGTATAAGTCAACACACGCCGCATCCGTCCCTGACCTCGTAGACAGGGAAACGAGTGGACAGGCCGGGGAGGAGGATGCCGCCAGTAAGTACAGGTACACGGGTACACTGGCACACTATAATAAGCAATCAGGATGCCGCGTAAACCCTGAACTCTAAACCCTAACCCCTATACCCTAAACCCTAAACCTGGCCTCACCGGCAGCGTCCAAGCACTCAACCCCGGCGCGCCCCTTGAGCAGCTCTTGAGCGGCGGCCACGTGCCCCATCTTCGCGGCCTCCGCGAGCGGCGCTGCCCGCATGAAGTCGCGCTGGTTGTAGGGGCGCGAGTTGCAAACGAAGTTTGAAAGCGGTTCGTCATATGGTTCTATGCGCTTGACTCCAGGCGCTTTCAACACGGATGATTTCATCGTTTCAGCTTGCACCGCCTCACCTGGTCCGGGTGTTCCCCGCCAGGAGGGTCATTGAGAACAAGCACTCGACCGAGATTAGAGCGCGACTTGACTTCAGGGTGAATGATCATACAGACGCGCGGAGTTTACGGAGGAGGAGTAGGAGGATATGCAACGTCGTTTGAGTGCAGGGTATCAATAACCCCTGTATGGTTGTGAAATGCGGGTACCTGGGAGGTGAGATAACACCGCAAGAGGTCCCTCAGGCCCTGTACCATCTGACTGTTTGCTCAAAGTGTGAACTCGTTTTCAACGTCGGTCGCCTGCTTGTTCGCGATGACCCCCCAACCCGGCGGCAAGGCGTGCGGCGATGGCGCCGGCGTCGCCCCATCGAGCAGGACCTCACAATCTTTCCCTTTGGAGCTGAGGGTATGTATTGTGCGACCATTGCTATGGGACAAATTAATGTTTGACGTTCAACTGGGAATAAACACGGATACCTCACGGGTGCAGCGGTACAGTATTTAAATTCTGAGCGAACAGGCAGAGACCGAGTGTAAAGTCCTACCGTCGAGCATCCTCGTGCATGTTGGGTCCACGGCCGGGGCCGGCCGCGGCCTCCTTAACGCCCCCGTGGCGCCAATAGAACGCGCCTTCGTTGGCGCCACCGTACCTCCCGCCGCCGCCGCCTAGGGTCCAGCCGATATTGCCCGCCATGTCATGGACATGCATTTAGAGCCCTCGTGTTTTTAGTTTAATGGCATCCTGTTGCGTGGTGAGCACTATCCATCAGTCCTTAGTGTGCAATCAAGCATGATCTACCAGGACCTGCCTGCCGCGCCACCCAGGGCGGCGCCCCCGGGCCCCTCGTTGGACGGAGGCGGGACCTCCGCTACTCCCGGCACACGGCCGCGGCGGGCGCCGCACGCGGACCGCTCTCGTGGGCGACCGCACGCGCAGATGGCATCGATACCGCTGGCGGAGAAATCGCGAAGATGCTCCAGTAGCTAGGGCCCGGCTGATGTTGCTTGATTACGGTAATCCACGTCATAACTTAATAAGCGAGGGTTCAAAATGCGTGTCGATGACGTGGCGGGCAACATCTGCCAGGACCTACCGGGAACGCGTGGGGAGCATCGTACGGCGGGATGGGGGCGGCGCCGGGAATGACCCCGAGCGGCCCGCCTTTCGCCACCGCCGCCCCTCACCAGGGGCTCGCACTCGTTCCATTAGAGCTCAACTTGGGCACCTCCGGGACACATCCATGGAATAAGTTGGGCATATGGGGAATCGAGACAGCTCAAGTTGAGCGGAAATGGGAACGAGTGTAAGCCCCTGCCCCTGACTGTTTGCCCTTGTGAGGAGTCAACGCCGTCGCCACCGCCGCCCCTGCGGTTGCCGCCGCCCCCGCTGCCACCGCTGTCCCGGCCCCCGCTGCCACCCCCGCCGTGTTTAGCACCCGGATGAGCGGGTCAACCGCCGACGCGCAGGCCAGGTCCAGGGGCTTGCGCCGGCGGTGGTCCTGCGTGTAGCGGCGCAAATTGAAATTGAAAGTAAAGTAAAAAACCCACTCATCATATGTTAGATCCAAGCGCTGATTACAAGCGCTGCCAACCTCGGGGGGTCAGCGTGCACCTCCCGACCAGCAGCGTTGGGTCGGCACCCCCGGCCAGCAGCGCGCGGGCGACGTAGAAGTGGCCGCGTTGCGCCGCCGCGTGCAGGGGCGTCGACCCCGAGTCGTCCCGCGCGTTGGCGTTAGCGCCACCCGCCACCAGCTGCCCAATGACTGAGACCCAGGGGGGACGTGACTCCGCCTCTGGCGGAACCGGCCCATCCCGCGCGGCGTGCTCGGGACGTACCGCGCAGGAAAGTCATCGAAAGCAAGCACTCGGGCAAGCTCGGAGCATGACTCAGTTTGGATTCTCGTACAGACGCGCGGAGGAGGAGGAGGAAATTCAACGTCGGCCGAGTGCTTGTTCTGAATGACCGCCCGCTCACACAGACGCGCTGGGGTGGAGGAGGAGGAGGAGGAGGAGGAGGAGATTCAACGTCGTTCGGGTGCCTGTTATCAATAACCCCCTGCCGCGCCGCCGCAATTGTGCATCGCCGCGTGGTGCAGTGCCGTGCGTCCTGCCGATAGAGCCGGGCGTATCATGCCGGCTACCTCATTCACCGCATCCACCACATAGGTACCGGTACTCGCCGCATCATCCACCACACACGAGTAGTGTACCGGTGCTGGCCACGTCATCCACCACGTACATATGTAGTGTACCGGTACTCCAATACTGACATGTATTTGGGTGGAAAGACTCCATACTGACATGTGTATCGGTAGAATTACTCCATACACTGGCATGCAAGTGGGTTGGTTCTGTGGGCTCACCTTTAACGTCCGCGGCGTTGGGCGAGGCGCCGCCCGCCAGCAGCGCGTCGATGCTGGACGTCTGCCCGCGTCCAGAGTATGCCCAATTGATCCCTGTTCAGCAGTTGAGTGTGCACCACATCGGTATGCTATGAGCACACATTCAGAGAACGAGCGGCCAGGCGACGGAGGAGGATGCGGCGGGCGTGGGGCGCGTACGAGCACACCATTACACGATGGGCAAGCCGTCGGGGAACGAGTGGCCAGGCCAGGCCAGGCAGGAGGATGCGGCGGGCGTGTGTGTGTGCACCGGTACACTAGGAGCAAGCAGTGAGGGAGCGAGTGGCCGGGCCCCGCCCGCGCCCCGCTGCAAGCATCAGCGGCGTCTGCGCCAGAAAGTCCGCCTGGTCGGGGTGCTCCCCCCGCTGCAACCGCCGCACATGGCCTTCCAATCGTTCCGTTTCCAGCTTAACTTCAGCAGCTTCAGGTGATTTGCAGGTGATCTCGAAGGTAAACCGGCTCAAGTTGAGCTGAAAGAGGGACGATTGGAAGGCCCTGCCGGCGCGCCACCGCTGCCGCGTCCCCCGCCGCCGCCACGTCGTGCAGCGTCCTCCCGCGCGTGCCGCCCGCCGCTAGTTCCACGGCGCCGTCCGCCCAGTACCGCCGCCCGGCGCCCTCCCCCGGAACCGCCCACCCCCCGGGCTTCAATCGCGCCTCCGACATAGGGCCGTGGCAGATATTGCATGCCACGTCACTGGATGCCGCTTCACTCAAGAAACGAGTGTCAACAGTCAAGGAGGAGGAGGAGAGGAGGTGGAGGAGGAGAGGCGGTAAAGGAGGAGGAGGAGGAGGAGGAGGAGCAGGAGGAGGATGAGGAGGAGGAGGAAGAGGTGTCAAAATGCGTTGCAGACACTCTCTACTTGTCGCTGCGAATAACATCCCCACCTCCGCGGCCCACGCGTGCTCCACGGCTCGGCGCCGGTTGACGGCCAGGAACGGCGCCAATCCCTCGGCGTCCGCCTCGGGCACGGCAATGTTGTTCATCTCCGCGGCGTGCGCGTAGTGCGCCGGCCGCGGCGGCTGCGGCGCCGCACACACAGCACCTGCTTTGGGGATGCGGCGAGGGTGTAGGTCAGTACGGGTACACCGGTACGCTGCGAGCAACCTGTCAGGGAACGAGTGGCCAGGCTAGACGCCCGCCATGGGTTGCCATGGGTTGCCCGCGCTGTGTTGCTGCTGGAAGGTGTTAGCGTGAAAGTGAAGGTTGTGGAGGTTACAATTCGGATGATTGAAGCACGCGCCTGACGCGGAGCCGTGGCGGTGGCGGCACTGCGGCGGCCCAGGTACGCCCTCGCCAAGCTCGTTCTCCGTGCTCGGGCACGAGCACAGCGCCGCGCCGGAGGGTCGTTGAGAACAAGCAGTCCATTTGAACCGATATCGGAGAAGAGCTCGACTTACCTTCGGTGTGAAGCTCATACATACGCGCGGAGTATTCGGAGGAGGAGGAGGAGGAGGAGGAGGAGAAGATTCAACATCGGTACATTGCCTTTTACCAAGGACCCCCCTGCCGCGACGCGCCCGCACCGCCCGCACGTCGGCGACACCATCTCGACCGCGCAATGTTTTTAACACAAAGGTTCTCTAACTACAAGTAGCGACTCCGGGTTTCTGAGTGGTGGAGCGCGTCCTTGATGGCACGTTCGAGATAGTGTCTGTTCACTTGAATTCGAGCACAGAGAAGGCTGATGCCCTTGTTGACGTGTAGCCCCGGCTGCCAGGCGGGTTACCGCTCCGCCCCTCGGCGGACACTCAGCGGCCGAAGGCGCAGTGTTAAATGCCGCGAGCAGTGTAGTTCAGAGTGTGGGTGCCTTCCTTTAAAACCCTAACCCCTGCTGCTGAACCCTAAAACCCGAAACCCTAAAGCTGCAGCTGGCCCGTGAAAAAACAAGGCCCGAACACCGGCGCCCCTTCGCCGATCTGGGCGACGGTCAAGCACAACTCGCGGCCCCTCCCTCGCTCTTGCCGGCCGCGCTCTAGCCCCCACCGGTTAGACCAACCCACTCACTCGCCCGCCCGTCCGCACCGCCTGCTCCACGGCTTGCGAATCTCGAGGACATATTTCCGAGGGAGAATCTCGAGAGCCCCGAAATCTTGAACACGGCACTTTCTGAGCACTGCGGGTGCTGCTACCACCGACGGACCGGTCGGTGCCGCGGTACAGGCAGTCGCGTGGGCACAGTATATCGTAGTTCGTCGTCGGTTGTCGCTCCGCCGCCATGAACCGGCTGAACGTGGTGCCGACGGTGACGGTGCTGGCCGTGATCAAGACTCGCCTCATTGGCGCGCAGCAGGCAGGGGTGCCTGACAGTGACACCCCGCAGCCCATCTCGCCCAGCCCCGCAGCCCCTTCCCCTTCCCATCCCCCACCTCCGCAGCCCCTTTCCCATCCCTCCCAGCCCGGCTCATCTTCAGCTGAAGCCGTCACAGCGTATTCGAGGTACGAGCGGGTGATAACTTGTGTGGCGTCAGCGACAGGGTGTCAGTACATTGTGGGACAGCTGTGTCGGTGTTCAGTTGAGTTGCCTTGTCAGGGAGATCCGTGTGGTGTGGCGTCAGAACGTTCTGGGACACAGCCACAGCTCCCTCATCTGTGACGGGGTTAGTTGAGCTTCGAAGGCAAGTACGAACTTGTGTGCTGTCAGTCTATCTGCATTCTGGGACACACCACACCCAGAGCGCTACAACAGCTGTGACGGTGTTCAGTCGAGCTGCAAAGGGGATGCCACTGAGCTGAAAGAGGACCAGTGTCAGGCCAGGGATGAGGAGGCGGCAAGTGTGTGCGCGTACACAGGAACGCTGTGCTTAAGAAGTGCAGGGTCGGCGCGTAGAACCCTCGCACTTGGGATACAAGCTGCTGAAGAAGAAGGCTGATGCGTTGACCATGCGGTACCGCAGCATCCTCAAAAAGATCGTGGAGGCCAAGACGAAGATGGGGTCGACGATGAAGCAGTCGGCGTTCGCGCTGACGGAGGCAAAGTACGTGGCGGGCGAGGGCATCGTCCATACGGTGATGGACAGCGTGGACACGGCAAATGTGAAGGTAGGGACGAATTGGGTAGAATGGCACCATACTGGCGTGACCGTCGGTAGAATGGCATCATACTGATTGTCAATTGGGTGAATGGCATCATACTTACTGTGACATTTGGGTTAATGGCACCATACTGACTGTGATATTGGGTGAATAGCGTAGCATCATGCTCACGTGCGGGTAAGACCGACCAACCGGCACTCACCCTTCGACGTAACGGTATCAGCCTGGTGTGACGTGGGATACAGGCCAGGCGCTTCCAATGGTCCACGCATTAGCTCAGCCTGAGCAGCTGAGGTACCCGCGGCTGGGACTTGGTCCCTACTGGCCCCACTGGTCCCTACTGGTCCCTACTGGTCCCTACTGGTCCCTACTGGTCCCTACTGGCCTGCCCACTCGTTCCCTGACTGACTGCTCGGAATTTCCCGGTGTACCCCTACACCAAGGTGAAAGCAGGCATGGACAACGTGGCGGGCGTGAAGCTGCCCAAGTTCGAGCACTACCTGGAGGCGGGGTGGTTACACTCAATTTGTTTCATGCATTTGGGTGATTGCACTCACTGTGTACATAGCACTTGGGTAGTTTAACTCACTTTGCACAAATCATTTGGGTGGTTCGAGCACTACCTGTAGGGGAACGAGAGCAAGGCGGACATGACGGGTTTGGGCAAGGGCGGCAAGCAGCTGCAGAACTGCAAGAAGGCCTACCTCAGCGCCGTGCAACTGCTGGTAGGAACCCAAGGATAGTGCTCGCCGCGTCACAGGATGCCGTTTAAATCTAGAAACGAGGGTTCAGAATGCGTTTGATGACGTGGCGAGCACTCGTGGTCGGGCCCTAGGTTCTGGTGGATCTGGCGTCGCTGCAGACGGCGTTCCTGACGCTGGACCTGGCCATAAAGACGACGAACCGGCGCGTCAACGCGCTGGAGAACGTGGTGACGCCGCGCCTTGAGAACACCGTGCAGTACATCAAGGTAGGGCGTTGCAGGTTGACAGCATCATGACCCGTGTTGAAAGCACCTACAGTCTCAGCGCTTGAAAGTAGAATATCACAAACTGCTTCAACTGTTGCTTTCAAATTCGACTTGCGCCGCTACATCAAGGGCGAGCTCGACGAGCTGGAGCGCGAGGTTGGGCTCTGGAAGTTGACATCATCATAACCCGTGTTGAAAGCCCTTATCTACATGATTAAAGCGCTTGAAACTAGAATATCATACATGGGTTTCAACGTCTGCTTTCAATTTCAAGTTGCCCCCCTACAGCGAGGAGTTCTTCCGCCTCAAGAAGGCAGGGCCCGGCAGATGCTTACCGCCACGTCATTCAACGTATTGTATGCCCTCGTTTCTTGAGTCGACCGCTGAGGTAGGCCTTCTTGCAGCTCTGCACAGCTTACCGCCCTAAGGCCTGACCAATGTTGTTCGGCACGTCATCGACACGCATACTTAATCCTCGTTTCGGTAGTTAAACGGCATCCTATGACGTGGCGTGCATGATCTTCCAGGCCCTACTAGAAGGTGCAGGCTAAGAAGAAGAAGGACGTGGTAGGGGTGAAGCCGAGTTAGAACCCGTGTTAAAAGTCATGTTGAAACGCCTGGTTTCAGAACTTGAAACTAGCAGCTTTATATGATAAACTGCTTTCAAGCTTTGCCTTTAATCGCAACTTGGGGAAGAGCAAAGTTGGAACCCGTGTGATAACGCCTGATTTCAGCGATTGAAACTAACGTGTACGTGTGATATACAGCTTTCAAGTTTTTCCTTCAATTCCAAGTTGCACCAGTCTCGTGTGGAGCAAAGTTGAAAGCTGTGTTGCATGCGCCTAATTTCAGCACTTGAAACCAACGCGCGTCAAACTGCTTTCAAGTTTCGCCTTCAATTTCAAATTGTTCAATGCTATAATTCCTGCGATTCCAACCAGTCTGATTCCCCTAGGACATGGCTGAGCGTGATTTCGCTGCGGCGGCGGCGGCGGTAGGGCCTGGCATGCATTGCTCGCCACGTCATCGACACGCATTACAACCCTCGTTTCTTGAGTTAAACGACATCCCCTGCGGAGTACTGGGCGAATGCCTGGTGCCCGCCGTACACGCGGGGGAGACTCTGTAGTACCTCGCATGTATTGCTCGCCACGTCATGGGATGCCATTCAACCCAATAAACAAGGCTTCAAAAGGCTAAATACGTTCTCGACAGGCATGTTGAGTCGCCCGGCAGATATTGCCTTCCCCGTCATTGAAACGCATCCTAAGTTCCCTGGCAGACGTTGCCCGCCACGTCATCAACACTCATTGTGAGTCCCCTTGCCGATGTTGCTGGCCACGTCAGCAGCACACATTTGTGATCTTGTTTCCTGAGTTACACATCATCCTATGACGTGGCGGGCAATACTGGCCAGTCCCTAATTGGTGGCGGAGGGCAACGGGCACGCGAACGGGCACGGGGCCAATGGGAACGGGAATGGTAGCTGGGTAGGGAGGGCTCTGTCACATATGGCCCGCCATGTCATCAGACTCGTTTCGATCCCTCATTTGTTGACTTCAGTGGCATCCCAGTATGTGGCGAGCGATATCTGCATGGTAGTTGCCCGCCACGTGATCAAACGCATTGCGAACCCTCGAACACTGAGTCAATTGGCATCCCATGACGCACGACGGGGGGAGCGATGTCCGACAGGCCCTACGCTTGGAGCGAGTTCCTGGGCGGCGGCGGCGGCAATATGCTGGAGCCGGACCACGACGAGGACCTGCTTTTCTGAGTGGCGACGGGTGCCGGGGAACGGGTGCTCGTTGTCACTCAATGAATGATAGGGATGAACAGGATGATACTGATGTGGGTGAGGAGCAGCCCTGTATCTTTAGTAGACATGTGTTTGGCTCGGGGGTTTATTTTGAAGCACTTTAAGACCATTATTGTGTGTACTGTGGTGGATGATTTGGTTGATGTGGATGACGTGGATCCCATGTCCTATGTTCAACCCGACTTGACGAGGATAGAGGTGACGAGGGGGAGGGGAGACATTTACCCACTACGATGTTTAGGATAACTACATAAATGAGAACGCGATTTCGACGCCACGATGTAGCGGCGCAAGATGAAAATGGAAATAAACATTGAAACCGGTTAGTCAGATTATAGTACAAGCGCAGACATCAAGCGCGTTCAACCCGGGGTCAGTACAGGGGTCAACCTGCACCGCCCCATCATGAAGGCGTTATGTTGTAAGGGACGAGTACACCGTTATGGATCGTGGCGTGCTTCTGCACCCGCTAGACCAGTCAAGGGGGACCGAGTTAGTTTAACGTTCGCCCCGTGAGCACCTTGGGGATCGATGCACGTTCGTCGCATGGTTATGATGGATGGGATAAGTTCACGGTTCACCGTTTAAGCGCCTTGGGGCTCGGCGAGCGTCAGTTGAAACCACATTTCTTTTACATGTCCAGCTAGACTACATGTCCTGCTACACTCCTATC
>Ga0307489_10000363_pt1 | contig 26567 bp, 40 predicted proteins | sample SB12metaG_FD_202247 | JGI IMG/M metagenome (GOLD analysis project Ga0307489, IMG submission 202247) | Sea-ice brine microbial communities from Beaufort Sea near Barrow, Alaska, United States - SB 1.2 | ecosystem: Environmental > Aquatic > Marine > Coastal | place: USA: Alaska | collected... | reverse complement strand
GAATGCCCCTCGGTCCGGCCATAAACCTTGACAGACTGAGGTCTGTCCGCTTGCAATTGCGGAGAGGGTTGGCGTAGCTCACAATGTGAAGCGCCTTGGGGCTCGATGAACGTTTAAAAACAAAAAAACCCTTCGAACAGCAGGTATGAATTCATGGAGATACTTTAATAATAATCAACGGCAACAAACGCACGCCAGGGACACTCAAGCTATGTCCGTCGCGCTCCAAGGCGCTTAAATGGTGAGCAGTAAACCATCCCATCCACCACAACTTGCCGAGCCCCGGCTGCACCGTGTCTGGGAGTTCTAACTGGGCTGGAGGATTCCTGACGGGGCACCATGGAATCCCTAGGAATCCCTCGGAATGCGCGTTCAGTGAAACAGCCGAAAATTCGCAACAAATCTGAGCGCGCGAAACACGAAATCCCGATAGAGCGGAATCCCGGGAATCGGAAATCCCCCAGCCAAAGCTCGTGCAGAGGCGTGTGCCGGCGCGCGCGAGGCGTGCGTTCTCCAATCTTCCTTGGTAGCCGCCTAACCACATTCCAGAGCGCACACCTTCAAAACATGGCAGCGTTGTACCGTCATGCCATGGTCCCAATCGCGTCAGCCTCCACGGCGCGTCGTGCGCCGCCGCGCTCCACGCGCGCGGCCTCCTCCTTCTCGGCGTCGTCGGCAAACCATTTGACAAACGATGAGGAGGAGGAGGGAGCGTTACGAAAGCGGCGTCATCGCGGGTCTTCTTCGCTGGCGGTCGGATACGAGCGCGCGCTCTCCCTCTGGCGCCACGGCAACGTGCGCGCGGCCGTCGAAACTTTCGGTGAGTCCTCGCACCGTACAACCATCGACTGTCGGCGCAAGCCCCACAGAGTCTGGCGCATCCAAGAATCACGCGACTGGGCCATCCCACCCATTGCCATTTCTTGGACGTTTTTGTTCTACGAGTACCTTGTTGACTCGTCAACCACATCCCCTCCTCCTCATCATCGCAGAGGAACACCTGCGCGCCTCCCCCGACGACGTCATCGCCTGGATTTCGTACGCGCAGATGGTGAAGAGGCCGCTCGAGGTGGGGCGGTGCAGGTTCACAGTTTCAAAACTCGAGTTGAAACCGCGCCAGATTTCAGCGCTTTGCAACTAAAATGTGATGAACCGCTTTCAAACGTTGCTTTCAATTTCAACGTGCGCAGCTACATCCAGGAGGAAGCCGTCGTCGCGCGCTTGCAGCCGGGCGTGTCGGCGCCGTCCGACGTGAACGTGTCGCGCGAGTCAATCTTCCGCGCCAGGCGCGTGTTGCATCGCGCCATCGCCACCGACCAAGAGCAGTGGCACCAGCACCAGCACCAGCAGGAGGAGGAGGAGCAGCAGCAGCAGCATTCCAGGCAGGGGCCTACACTCGTCCACCCTTCGGCTCAACTGATGCGCTTTCTGTGGGATAGGGGTGCATTTAAAGGTTGTTTAGTGGGTGTTTAGGAGGTGTAAGGGGGTATTAGGGGGTATTTAAGGTGTATGTTGCGTCAGAAACGGCTGAGGTTGAGCTGAAAAGTGGACGAGTGTAAGCCCCTGATCCCAGGCAACAACAGCAGCAGCAGCAACTGCAGCGCCAACGTCGCGGACTGAATCTGAGCGGTGACAGTCACGGGAGGTTGTTGCAAGCGTTGGGACTACTAGAGCTGACACACGGTAGGGCAGTGCAGGTTGACAGTATCAAAACTCGTGTTGAAACTTGAAAGCGCCTTTGGTATCAACGCTTGAAGCTACCATATGATGAACTGATTTCAAACCTTGCTTTCAAATTCAAGTTGCGGCGCTACAGCACGGGAATGAGATGTACGGCAGCTCGCTGTTGGAGTGCTGCGTGCACGAGCAGCGCGACCTGCGCCCCGTGCTGTTGTGGCAGCGGGTGCAAGGTAGGGCGCTGCACAGGGGCTTACACTCGTTTACTTTTCGGCTCAACTTGAGCTGTGTCTGACACATGAAGACACCCTTCACACCCCTAACACCCCCGAGCACCCCCTTAACACAGGTCACACAACCCCTACGCGCACCCCCTATCCCATAAACATCGCTCAAGTTGAGCTGAGAAGTGAACGAGTGTAAACCCCTGGCGCTGCACCTTGACAGTTTCAAAATCCGTGTTGAAGAAAGCGCTTACTATGGTTTCAGAGTGCTCGCTTGACACTGTAATATGATGCACTGCTTTCAAGTTTGGGTTTCAACATTAAGTTGCGGCACTACAGCAAGAGGCGCGGCGGAGGCAGCTGGCCACCGCGGGCATTCGTCGCGTGACCAAGATGCGAGAGAACGTCGGGAGGCTGTATTGTATGAAACATGCGGGCGGCGGCGGCGGGGGCGGGGGCGGGGATGCTGGTGGGGGTGGTGGTGGAGGAGGAGGAACAGCGGCAGGAGTCGTCTCTCGCCGACCGCATCCGCGGCGTTGATACAACAGTGGAGAGAGTCACACCAGAGAATAGCCACCTGAGGAGCAGAGACGCTCGAATGTTTATGACACGCGTTGTCCGCGACTGATCAAGAAAACAGTCAGATATGTACCAGCATTGCTATTTAATAATGTGGATTCATAGTTTGGTGTACCACGCGGCGGACAATTTAGTGTTGTTCCGCCGACAAAAAATCATACCAAAAATCGCACCTTGGGAGGGGGGCGGCGCGGCGTCTAGCGCCGACCCCTGAGGCCCTCACGGCCGACACGGGCCCGCGGTTCACTTGACTCAGCACGATGCGGTCCGCGGGATCCAGCCGCGGCAGCACTTCACGCTACTATATTTCGGGCAGCTCCTCAAGCAGCCGTGCGAGCACGAGCGGCGACGGTGGCGGCGGCGGGCGGGCATCAGTATAGCAAACAAGGGCAGTCGGGGGCGGTCCACGGAGCACCCGGCGAGCGGGTCCATGGGCCTGCCCCTCGCCGCCGCCGCCGCTGTGCCCGCCCTGCCCGCCGCTGCCTCCCTCGCCCCGCCAGTCAGTGTGGTAGGCTCCTCTCATATGTCGGGAGAGTGCGGCGGTGATGTATGATCAGGCACATATTGCTCGCTTCCAACGCAGTGTGAACCCTCCTTTCTTGAGGTAAATGGCATCTTATGGAGTAGCGAGTAATGTTTACCGAGCCTTGCCGTCTTGTGCAGTGGGCGGTTGCCTCGGGAGCCGCTACCGCGTGCACCGCCGCGGACAGCGTCGCCGGCTCACGGGGGGCCACCCAGCAGGGGAGTAGCGAAGCCGTTTTAAGAAGAAAAAACGTTCGCTGGACCAGCTGGCCAATCAAAAGTCCCGTCCACGTCACATCAAGCGCACGGTCGGACCGCATCATGATTCGGTCGGCTATGAGCAAAGAGGCAAAAACTACGAGTGCACGGCGCGCTGCTCATTCCCCACGCGCATCGCGTGCACGACACCGCTCGGGCCCTAACCCACACGCGCGATGGCTGCCGGAACCCCGAGCACCCTCGCCAACCGTGGCGGGGCGGCGCCCACGCGCAGCGGCGCACCCAGCGGCGCCGGTGAGCACAACCCCCGTCGCCCTGTCGCGATTCCCGAGGGGACAGCCAGTTGGTTGAAGTGAATTCGACCCGCGGCAATAGCTCCACCCCGCGCAGCAACGCAACGCATGAGCGCGCCCGACGCGCTCGCTTCCGCGAGGCGTCCGCGAGGCGGCGCTGCGTCATACCCGCGCGCACTTCATTCCTCGCCGCCGATCTCTCACCCTACGCGCGTGTCGTTCCGCGTAAATCAATATTCTCACCGTCACTAACGCTCTTGTCCCCCGATATTGGTTTTTTTGTGTTACACAGGGGCGGTGAAGCGGCGGCCGACGGGGGGCGGCGGCGCGGCCGGGGGTGGGGCGCCGGCGCGCGGCGCGGGGCAGAGCAATGGCTCCATGTCCATGCTGCGGTACTACACCGACGACGCTCCGGGCCTCAAGATCACGCCGGTACGTCGCCGTACAGATTCCCAATACGAGCCGGCCGACGATCCACCGCGCGTCCCGAGATCCTTCCGCAGACTACCTCACTCCCCCGCTTTTCCCTCTCTCGTCTCCTGCCCTCTTTGATTTGGCCGTAAGATCACGCCAGTACCTCGCCCTCGTCGCCGCAGTCGGCTGCCATGCGAGCCGACCGCAGGTCTACCGGTGGCCCGAGATCGATCAATCCTTCTCGTGGCTACTTTTCCCCACCTCCCCTGCTCCACGTTGTCATCGCCCTCTGCCCCAGTTCGCGCCTCCCAGACGAGCGAACCTGCGAGTCTGGGAATCCTTCCTCCTGGTTATCCGCCCCCTCCTCCTCCTTCCCACCTCCTCCCCCTCCTCCCCCTCCTCCACTTCCTCCTCCTCCTCCTCCTTTCCTTGCCTTCCTTGCCCCGCCGTGCACACACCATACCCACCACGCTCATGTGCTCACCCAACCCAACCGCCAACCCAACCCTTACTGACGTTCCTCTTCCCCCTCCCCTCGCTCCGAACTTCGTTCTCGGCAGGTGGTGGTGCTGGTGATGAGCGTGTGCTTCATCGCGTTCGTCACCATGCTCCACGCGGTCGCCAAGATCTACCAGTACCGCAGCTCGTAAGCGAGGGGGGTACTCGTGTACTCGGCATGGGCTTACACTCGTTCACTTCTCAGCTCAACTTGAGCGCTTTTCATGGGATAGGGGGTGCGCGTAGGTATTGTGTAGCCCGTGCTAAGGGGGTGTGATGGGGTGTTTATGGTGTGTAGGGTGTTTTTGTGTGGCTGACACGGCTCAAGTTGAGCTGAAAAGTGAACGAGTGTAAGCCCCTGGTACTCGGTACACCATAAGGAGCAAACAGTCAGCGGCGGAGAGGGGGCGGGGTCCGATCCGCGCGTTGCTCTTTGGAGGACAGTGCGCGCGCGCGTCGACGCGTTGAGGTGTGAGTTAAACAGCATACACAGTCCGTCTTTACTGCAAGTTTAACGATCAACAACGTGCGTCAAGGTATGAGTAAACTAAACATCATGCGTTCACGTATGAGCAAACAGCACACCCGACCCGGTCCGCCCGACGGGCGCCAGCACTTCTGAAACAGAGCGAAAGTGCGAGACAGTTGCGTGAGTTTTTTAGTTGTGACGCGGAGCAGCGTTGCATATACTAGCGTTTCGAAATGAAGACATTTCATGTGTTGTCCGCGGTTCAATGGCGTCGCCGCGAATGATCCACCACCCGCCGCACAGTTGAATAGTTGTATGCAACTGTTTTTCACTTGTTCACAGCATGCCTAGAACACGCCGCCATACCAACTGGTGGACATGAAACGACGTTCATCAAGCCCCTGGGCGCTCACAAGGTGATCAATAATCAACCCCATCCGCCGTTTCAAGGTTGCGACTCAAGGCGCTCACACGGCGAGCCATGATCAACCCCATCCGCCGCATCAAGCGGAAATATTGAACGTTAGGTCGGGATGAAGACCGCTTCGAGGAGCACTTTCTAAGGCTAAGATTAATTAAATGTCTAAGATGTTAGGTTACCCGCTACCACCCTAAACCCTAAACCCTAAGTATGAAGTCCTTGAGCGCCGCCTTGAAGTCGGCCCCCGCCGGCACCCCGTGCCCGCCCGCGTGCTCGAACAGCTCCGGGCCCTCAACCCAGGGCCTCACAGGTGTTGCTCGCCACGTCATAGGATGCCATTTAACTCAATCAACGAGGGATAAAAAAATGCGGTTGATTACGTGGCTGTGATATGCGCTTGTCCCTACCTCAAACGCGGTCATGAGGCGCTCGCACCGCTGCTTCGACACCATCGCGTCCGCCGCGCCGTGCACCAGGGGCTTAGGCACGTCCACTTTTCAGCTCAACCTGAGCCGTTCCTGACACAAAATGCACCCTAACTACCTCCTAATAGCCCCTGACACCCCCTATCCCCCCCGTAAACAACACTAAACGCATCCCCTATCTCACAGAAAGCGCTTAAGTTGAGATGAAATGGACGAGTGTAAGCCCCTGCCGTGCACGTGCAGCGTCCGCACTTTCAAGGCACCTGGGCCGCGCTGGAGCAGCGCGGCGCACATGTCAGAATCCATGGGCTCAAAGCCCCCCACCAGCACCGCGAAGCGCACCGTGCTGGCCAGCTCCGGAACTAACTCCGGCACCAGAGCCAGCGCCGCCGTCGCTCAGGGGCTCGCTCAATACAGTTTCCATTGAAGCTCAACATGCATATAAAGCATCTCCGAGGTACGGAGTTATGAAGTGGAATGACTTGGTGGCACCCAAGGGACAAAACGATTCAAGTTTCAGCTTGAAAGGGAACGTCGCGTAAGTCCAGAAAGCAGGAGGCGGCGAGCGTGTACGGTACACGGGTACAATCTGAGCAGACAGTCAGGGAACGCCGTGTAACGCCATGTGTAACGCCCCGCCGTGGCGGCGCCCTGGCTGAAGCCGAACACGCCGTCGAAGGGCCCATGCTCCGCCACGGTGTGGCGGAGGAGGGCCGCGGTGTCATCCCACCCGACCATCTGACGCGACAGCGCGGGGCGCACCCAGGTTGTGCGCTCGGCCGTCGCCTTCTTCTCATGGAGCGACACATCCTGCAGTAACGTCTCCAGTGACCCTCCTGGTGCGGCGGCGGCGGGGGCGGCGGCGGGGGAGGGGGCGGCGTTTTCGCCCACAAGCCACCACGCGCGGGGCCCCGTGCCGTCCGCCTCCCCGTCGCCCCCCTCCCAGGGGCTTACACTCGTCCACATCTCAGCTCAACTTGAGCCGTGTCTTTCACAAGAAAAAACCCTGCACGCCCTAAACCCTCCTTACCAACCCCTTAACACGGGCCACACAACCCCTGCGCGCACCCCCTATCCCATACAAAGCGCTCAAGTTGAGCTGAAAAGTGGACGAGTGTAAGCCCCTGCCCCCTCCGCGTCGAACGTGCTGCGGTCCGAGTCCGGGAAGGCGCCCGCCGCGGAGTGTGGGCCGTCGACGAACACAAAGTCCACGCGGGACTTGAGCGCCTTGCGGACGGATCCAGTGCGCTCGCGGAACACCCGACCGTTCTGCGTGAATCCGTGAAGGCACAGCACCTGCGGCGTCGCGCGATGGTGACGGAGGGGGGGGGAGGTGAAGTCAGTAGGTCCGACGGTATGAACGAGCAAGCATTTCATTTCGCTGCCCGTCCAATGCTGCCCGTCCCACGCTACGCATCCCATGGTAACCGTCCCGCTGCCCATCCTATGCTTACCGCCCCCAAGTGTCGACGGTTCGGTGCCGCCATGTCGCGTTGCGCCGTAGGCACAATTTGAGCTTGGTAGGCACCCCAAAGGGTCCTGATGTTGAGGACAGGTGGCCGCCGACTTTGCCGCCTCAGACACAGTGCGGGGGGCGGCGCGCACCTTGAGCTTCGTCACCGGGGCGGCCTGGGCACCCATCGTGCAACAAAGGGCGCGGCGCGCGCGCTGCGAAGTGCTTTGGATGAGACGAAAAACAGGAAGAGAGTTTAGCCCGTCACTTTTTTACGTCATCACACGTCATCAGCGGTTACGGTTTGCTCTCAGTGTCAGCCATATCCGCGTGCGTCAGCACGGTCAGCGGGTCAGCGTCCACAGACAGGCGAGCTCCACAGGTCCTCGCCTCGTCGACCTGATGGCGCACGTAGAGGCGGAGGTGGCCAGCCTGGCGCCCCCGCCGCCGTCGGTGCCCGTCGTGCCCGCGCGCGACCTCTCGCCGCAGCAGTTCCTCGAGCAATTTATGAAACCCAATTTGCCGGTGCTCATAACCGGCCTCACCGACTCGTGGAAAGCGCGCAAGGAGTGGGTCGGGGATGGGCATACTGATGGGTTAGCTGAGGGCACGCCCAACATGGCCGCCATGGCACGGGCTCCACTCACTTGCGCTACAGGTAGTCTCCTTTTGAGCTCAACACATGCTCAAAGCATGCTCAACACATGCTCAACACATGCTCAAGGTATGAGGGACGATGGGAACTCGCGTGACGATGACGGCCCTGGCACACGGCGCGCGCGTTCGGCGGCGCGGACGTGCTGGTGGTGGACTGCGATGCGGCGCTGGACACGGACCTGGCGCGGGTGCAGATGAAGCTCGCGGAGTACGCGCGGTGGTGGATTGCGCGAGGCGCGGACGGCGGTGAAGAGAGAGTGGACGAAGTCGGCGGCGGCGGCGGCGGCGGCGGCGGGAGTAGCGGCAGTGTTGGCGGCGGGAGGAGGCTGTATCTCAAGGACTGGAACTTCGCGAGCGACTGCCCAGGGTACGGCGCGTACGAGACACCGCCGCACTTCGCTGACGACTGGCTCAACGCGTACTGGGACGAGCGGGGCGTTGAGCAGGCAGGGCTTTATATTCATCCCCTTTCCAGCTCAACTTGCGCCGTCGCGTTAGCGGGTTCGTCCCGGAGATTACTCCAGTGTTGCTAACTTAATCGCTAAAAGGTGGCGGCTGCTTGAGCTGAGGAAGGAACTAGTGCAAAGCCCTATGAGGAGGTCGAGAACACCCCCAAATACCCCCAAATACCCCCAAAACAACCCTTACACGCACCCACCATCCCACAGACAGCGCTTATGTTGAGCTGAAAAGTGAACGAGTGTAAGCCCCTGGTTCCTGGTCCCGCCGCAGCGCAGCCACTTCCTGATGAGCCGCGACGGGAGCCGGCGGCCAGCGGACCTGCGGACCGAGATGCACCCGGGCGACATCGACCGCTTCCCCAACCTCCACAAGGCGGCCCCGCTGGTCGTCGAGCAAGGTAGCGCCTCACACTCCTTATATTATGAGAAAGTGCGTGAAACCACTTAGACACTTAGCAACAAGTAGTACTAGACTAAGTCGTCCAAATGGAGCGTTCTGATTGGTCGAGCGGGACGACTTAGCACTAAGTCTCACTAAATGTCTAAGTGGTTTCACGCACTTTGTCATATTAGGGCCGGGTCTTACACTCGTACTTACACTCGACCTCGACTAAAAGTTGAGCTGGACAGGGGTTTGGTGTGAGGCCCTGGAGCCAGGCCCCGGGGAAGCGCTGTTTGTCCCGTCGGGTTGGTACCACCAGGTGCACAACACCACCGACTGCGTGAGCATCAACCACAACTGGCTGAACGCCGCCAACGCCCGCGTGTGCTGGGCCATGCTGCGCGACGAGCTGGATGACGTGCGCTCCGGTCTGCCGGACGCCGACGACCGCAGCGACGGCGTGCTGTGCCAGAGCCTGCTGCTGCGCCGCGAGGGGGCGGACTTCGCGACGTTCGCTGGGATACTGGCGGCGGCGGCGCGGCGGTGCGTGCGCGCCATCCGGGCTGAGAGACAGGAGGATGAGAGTGCCGACCCGGCGAGCAGCACGTGCGATGAGAAAGTCGGCGCCAAGCGGAAGCGTGATGGGAAGGTCTGGAGCGGCGAGCACCAGTGGAGCCTCGGGGTGGCGGTCGGTCTGCTTTGGGAGGTATTGGGGCTGGATCCGGACGGGCTGGAGGGGGAGGGGCCAGATCCCAAGGGCGGCGATGAGTATCCTGGCGCGGAGGTAGTGATGGCAGGTGGGGGGGGCGGGGTGGTGGTCAGCGGGTGGGAGGAACGGGAGGATGAGTTGGAGGCCGCCCGTGCCGCCGCCGACGACGGGGAGGATCTGCTGGCGGAGCTGCACGAGGAGCGAGACGACGTTGGTACACCCGAACCGATGACTGACGAAGAAAAAGTCGCCGCACATAAGTTACATGGGAAGGTGATGCGGTCGTATTTACCGAGGGATAGGCCCCGAAGAACAGGCCGTAGCTAATGATTATATAATCATATACTTTTTTCTACCACCGTTCATCGAGCCCCAATGCGCTCACGCAGTGAGCATAAACCAAACCCATCGACCATAGCGTGACTGGCGCTGTGATCTAGGCGTGTATCAAGAGGCGTCGCCTTGCCAGGTTCATAGTATAATCGTACAGTGATACTTGCCGCCGCGAATATCTTTACGAGGCAAAGGGTGTGCTTACTCCTCGTCGCCGCCGCATAGGCCCATCGCGCGGCCAGATTGTGTTTGGCCTTGTTGAATTTGCTCGCCACGTCATAGGACGCCATTTAACTCAAGACACGAGCGTTCAAAGTGGTCCTCACGTAATCACTCACTCTCCTCCAATCAGTTTTCGGTCGAGTGGACAATGACATGCGGGAGGGCAGGCCGGACACAGAGGTGTTCAAAAATGGGGTCGGTGAGGGCCCCTCGGTGGCGCTTACACCCACTGCACCAAGCCGCCCCTCTGACACGGTGTGTCGTCCCCGCCCCCGCCCCCACCCCCGCCGACGACACGAAGCGACTCGCGGCGTGATAGTGCTCAAGAAGATGCCAACACCTGGCTGGGTTTGGTCTTGAGGGCCACGACTGCGTGAATAGAGGGGCGAGGGCAATAAGGTGGGGCCACCTTGCAGGCCCCGTCGTGACTAACCCTAGCGCGCGGAGCCGCCCCTTCGACAACACAGTGCGTCGCTCGCGGGCCCGCCACCGCCGTCGTGGACGAGAACAGGGGAGCCGCTGGACGCGCACACCGGCGCGAACGCCGCCCGGGTACAGCTGCTGCGTACGAGTAGTACGCCAGACGAGACGAGACGGGAGGCGGGCAGGCGGCTCAGTGGCTGCAAGGTAGGGCTCAAAAGCTTGGAGGCGGCGGGTCATGGACGTGCGGGCCGCCATCGACGCGCTGGAGAAGGCGGCTTCCGAAGCGTCAGTCTCGGGCGAGCTCTTCAAAAGATACAAGCTCATGCCGGCTGAGATACTGGAGATGAGCTTGGCTTCGTTCCGAAAGACCCACCAGCTCACCAAGCACAAACAGGATACCACAAAGTTGCTTGCCGTGATGAAGGTGTTGGAGCAATTGCTTCCACTCACGAGACAGCTGGAGAGGGATCAGGGTGGCGCTCCCTGCACGCGCGCAGGGCCATCTGGCGATGGGGCAGGCCTCTCGTCGGCCGTCCGCCCTGCGGCCGTTCCCACCGCGCCTAACGCTGTGGCCGATATCATGGATACCGGTGCGTGGCTGCAACAGTTTGAAAGCTTGGAGGCGGCGTGTCATGACCTCGGCAAGCGCTATTACGACGGCAGGGGGCAGCAGCAGAACTACGCGGCGGCGGTGGCGCTGTTCAACAAGGCGGCCGAGCGCGGCAGGGCCTGGCCTTTATGCAAGCTACATCAATGCATGCATGGTACTTCCATAAGTAGGGATAAAAAAATGCATGTTGATAACGAGGCGGGCAATATCTGCCATGCCCTGGAGCGAGGCCACGCGGCCAGCCAGTGTCACCTTGGGAGTCTATACTACGAAGGAGTGGGCGTTGTGCGTAACTTCGGGTTGGCAGCGGAGTGGGCCCGCAGTGCGGCCGAGAAGGGGCACGCGCCCGCACAATTCAACATGGGTGTGCTCTGCGAGCGAGGCCATGGCGTGCCTCAGAGCCTAGCGCAGGCGGAGGTGTGGTTCCGCCGGGCTGCTGACCAAGGGAACCTGAACAGTCGGCCTTGGCTCGACGCGCTCGTCGCGCAGCGTGAAGCGGCGGCGGCGGCGGTGGTTCAGGCCGAGGCTGAGACCGCCACCGGCGCCGCCGTCGCGGCAGCGGCAGCCGCCGCCCAGGCGCGGGTGCGGGAGGAGACGCGCGAGGCGATGGCGCAGATGCGTGAGGAGATGACACGGATGCGGGAGGTCGTCGCGAGGCGTGAGGCCGCGGCGGCGGCCGCGGCTGAGAAGGCGGAGGCCGCTACCGCCTCTGCCGCAGCAGCTGCCGCCGCCGCCGCTGCCGCAGCCGCAACATCCGCAGCAGCAGCAACCAACGCCGCCGAGGCGCGGGTACGCGAGGAGACGCGCGCCGAGCTGATGCAGATGCGGGAGGAGGTGGCCCGGCTGCGGCAGCAGGTGGCCGGGGAAGGCAACGCTGGTGCCGGCGGCGGTGCCGGCGGTAGCGCCGGTACCGGGCCCGGTCCCGCCGCCGCCGTGGCCCGCGTCAAGCTTGAGCCGGGCGTGACATCCCCCGCGGTCGAGCAGGAGCGTGTTGACACCGCGGTCAACAAGCGCCAGAGGACCGGCTAGGACATATAAGCATGCTCGCACACACACGGATACACACACATACATGCACACGCACACAAGAACACACGCATACACACGCCCTCTCCTTGCTATGTGGTCCTGGCTGTCCGCACGTCCGTTTGCAGTCGCTTATTCTTTGAATATGAAAATGTAATTTCCAAGTCTCGAAATTTACAGTCTCTCCCGCACCCACGCCAGTGTACAAACTGCAGGTGGTACACTATGTACACATGAGCAAACCAGCATGGTCCGATCAGCCACACCTCCAGTGACAGCTCCGCGGCCCACCCGAGGACCCGCTTTCCCGCGCACACGTCGGCGGAGCCGCCCCCGACGTCCGCCACGCGCTGAGGGAGCTCCGTGACGTCCGCCGGTGTCCCGCCGACCGCCGCCTCCACGGCATTGATGTGAAGGTGCGTTAGTGCAGGTGGTTCCTGCTTTTGGTAACCCCGGCGAGAGCGGCAAACTTGCGGTGTGTGATTCATTTTTAGTTAACCAGATGGGGTTGGTTGATGCTGACCACGTGATGAGCGCTTTGGGGCTCGGTGAACGTCAGTTTTGTTCATTTGAAGTTTGACTGCATTCTTCTTGCGTGTGGGGCGCGTTGCATGTCGAACGTGATGATGGAGCAAAACGAAATGCAAATATGTTCTGTCAATGAATGTCCTGAAGGGTGACGACTGTGTCCCCCTGTCGATGATTTACAAAGCGGAAGCGACGCTCTCTGTCACTCTCTGTCTCCGTCTGCCACTCTCTCTCAGCGTTTGCGTCACTCCCCCGACGCGCGTGCGATCCGTGCCCTGCGCCGACCCCGCCGCCGCCGCCCCCGTCGCCCCATGTCGCCCACCCCGCCCCGCCCGCACCCCACATCCCCCCCGCCCCCTCCCCGCCCCCCCCTGCCCCTCTCCCCCGCCGCCCCCCCCGCCGCCGCGTGGTCTCTGCCCGCGCACCCTCTCTCTCGCAGGCATTATTTACTCAGCCACACTTGCTTGGCTTTTACCCAGCGCTTGGCCTTTACCCAGCCCCACTTGCTTGGCGAGCTACCACCACCCCTGGTTGTAGATGAGCGCGGCGACCACGGTGTACCAGCGCAAGTTGATTTTGAAAGCAAGATTTGAAGGCGGTTCGTCATAATTTAGTTTCAAGCGCTCAGTTCCGGGCACTTTCAATGTCGGCTTGATAGAGTCAACCTGCACCGCCCTACCACGGCGCACGTCACCGCCGTGTCCGCCAGCGCAAACAGCACCCAAGCCCAGGGCCGTGTACTCCCAGGTTTAGGGTTTAGGATTTAGGGTTTAGGGTAAACAGCAACCCAGCCCTGGGCTATGTACTCCCAGGTTTAGGGTTTAGGGTTTAGGGCTTAGGGCTTAGGGCTTAGGGTTAGGTCTTAGGGTTTAGGGTTTAGGGTTTAGGGTTTAGGGTAAACAGCACCCCAGCCCCAGCCCAGGGCCGTGCACTCCTCCACCGACCGACCGCCTCAACGTCACCACTTGTTCCTGCCCTTGAATGGCGTGCCTATGCTGGACACATCGGCAGGGATGGAACTCGTTCACCTTGCCGCGTGACGTGGGCACTATTTAGGATACTTGGGTGCTTTCATTGGGCTCCGGTGGAGGTGAGAAGTGGAGGAGTGTGGCAGGTTTAGGGTTTAAGGTTTAGGGTTTAGGGGGTTAGGGCGGCCCTGCCCACAGCTGTAGCTTGTGCATGGTGGGCCAGAAGGCGTCGGGCCCGCCGGCAGCCACCAGCCAGGGGCTTACACTCGTCCACTTTTCTGCTCAACATAAGCGCTTTATGTGGGATAGGGGGTACATATTGGGGTTGTTTGGGGGGGGGGTTATGGGATGTCAGGGAATATCACGGGGTGTATAGGGTGTGTTGTGTGTCAGAAACGGCGCAGGTTGAGCTGAAAAGTGGACGAGTGTAAGCCCCTGCCACCAGCTCCCGCGCCTGCACCATGAGCAGCCACCCGAACACCGCGTGCGGCATCACCAGGTTGACCCGCCCCATCGTCATCATGTTCCGCACGAACGGCAGCTCGAACATGCCCCGGTGCACGAAGATGAACTTCATGTTCCCCAGGAGCTTGGCGAGCACCATGATGTAGCGGCGCAAGTTGAAATTAGAAGCAAAATCCGAAAGCGGTTCGTCACATTTTAGTTTCAAGCGCTGAAGCCAGACGCGCTTTCATCTGGGGTTTGATAGGGTCAACCTGCACCGCCCTACCATGATGACGACGTGCGTGGCCGCCATCTTGAGACTGACCAGCGGCTCCCCGGGGTGCTTGGGCGTCAGGGAGTTGAAGGGGTAGAACGTGGTCAGAATGATGTCGAACGTCTGAGGGAACACCAGGCAGCAAGGGCTTACACTCGTCCACTGTTTAGCTCAAGTTGAGCCATTTCTGACACAAAATACACCCTTGACACCCCCTAATACCCCATACTACCTCTTAAAAACCCCCTAAGCAACCCCTACATGCTCCCCCTATTCCGCAGAAACCGCTTAAGTTGAGCCGAAAAGTGGACGAGTGTAAGCCCCTGCCAGGCAGGAGACCATGGCGTCGAGGAAGAGCAGCACGTTGTAGTACATGCGGCGGCAGAAGATGTGCTCCGATATCTCCGCGTGGAGTGTGCTCGACCGGGTGGCAGAGGCTCACACTCGTCCACTTTTCAGCTCAACTTGAGCGCTTTGTATGGGATAGGGGGTGCGCGTAGGGGTTGTGTAGCCCGTGTTAAACACCAAACCCAGGTCACCATGGTGACCTCGCGCCCCACTCATTTGACTCAAGGATTTAAACCGGGAACCCATGTCAATATGGTGACCTCGCGCTGATTGGTCGAGAGACGTCGACAGGACTTGCCAGACTCCATAAACAGACGCCAAAAAAAAAAACTTTTCTGGGGGCAACAAAACTAATTGCGCTTACCGGTTTTTGTGTACCGGTCATTTCCACGGAGCCACGGAGAGTTGTGATTTGCTCATCGTAAGCCAGCAGGGCGATTCGCCAATAGATCTCCTCATGGCGAGCAAACCAGATAATTTCCCACTCTTCGCGCGCCCGCGGAGGAAAGTTACCGGTTTGACACCCTGACAAATGTAGCAATTTGTGAAAGATTGTGGCAAGATTCTGCAAGAAGTCAAGATTGACTGTGCGATCTCTGCCGCCAACTCGCGACTTCGAGCCCGGGCAAATGACTGGCTATTTTTTTCCCGGCTTTGGGGTTTAAGGGGATGTCAGGGGGTGTTTAGGGTGTTTTCTTGTGACAGACACGGCTCAAGTTGAGCTGAGAAGTGGACGAGTGTAAGCCCCTGCCGGGTGGTGGCCCACTCGCTCAGCATCGCCGAGATGCGGGTGTCACCGCCATAGAGCAGGGTCACTCACAACAAGCACTCCACCGAGGTCAGAACATGCATTACCTTAAGTGTGAATGCTCATACAGGCTTAGAGTTTAGGGTTTAGGATTTGGATTTAAGGTTTAGGGGTTAGGGTTTAGGGTAGGGATGCGGAGCAGGGTCACTCACAACAATCACTCCACCGAGATCAGAGCATGAATTACCTTGAGTGTGAATGCTCATACAGACACGCGGACTGAATTCGTCGGTCCAACGTCGGTCGGGTGCTTGTTCACAGCAAGCACTGCACCGAGATCAGTGCATGAACTACCTTGAGTGTGAATGCTCATACAGACGCGCGGACTCGGTTGGTCGATCCAACGTCGATTGGGTTTATGCTTGTCGAACTAACTTAGTGCTGGCGATGGGGGGGATTAAACTAAGCTAGTATAATCTAGTTTAGGGGCTAGTGGTAGTCGGTTAGTGGGTCAGTATTGGGGACTACAGTGGGTGAGTAAAATAGTGGGGTTTAGACTAGGCTAGTTTAAGCTGGTTTAGGGGCTAGTGCTTAGTAGGCTAGTTTAGGGGCGACAAGTATAGTCGGGTGCTTGTTCTGAACACCCCCCCTGCCGTGGCACGCCCAGGTGCGCAGCATCCAGAATCCCGCGCACCACGCCAGGTTCAGCAGGTTCATCGGCACCCGCATATCCCACCGCCAGGGCCGCACACTCCTATTACTTTCCGCTCAACGTAACACTTTTTGGGAGATGCGTTTTGGGTCGACAGTGACGGAAACGGCTCAGGTCGAGGTGGGAAGGGTTTTAGAGTAAAGGGTCTAGGGTTTCGGGGTTAGGGAGGGTGTAGGGTTCAGGGTTTTAGGGTTTAGGGTTTAGGGGAGGAGTGTGCGGCCGTGCCAAGCGGCGCAGCATGGATATGGCGAAGAGCAGCGTGGCGGGTTCCAACATGTAGCGGCGCAAGTTGAAATTGAAAGCAAAGTTCAAAAGCGGTTCATCACATTTTAGTTTCAAGCGCTTAGATTCAGGCGCTTTCAACGTGGGTTTGATTGGGTCAACCTGCACCGGCCTACGAACATGTTGATGAAGGTCTGGGTGGCGTCCGACGTCGTCCACGTCGCCGCCGTTTTCCGGCCGTGGGGTTGTCGCGGGTTGCCCTTGTCCTTTTTGGTCAGGACCATGACCCCCGCCCTCTCGTCGCCGTCCTCGCTGCCGTTGTCATCATAGCTTGAACACCGTCGTTTGACCTCCAGCGACGCGTCCGGCCGCGTTCTGATGAACTTGAACTTGGTGAGGGCGGCGGGGCCGGCACCCGGGGCTTCCCCCTCGCACTCGGCGGCGACCCTGGCAGGCGAAAACCCTAAACCTGGTGAAGGCATACGACCGTAGCTCTCGCCGATCTCGTCGTCGCTGCTGCCACCAACGTCACTGCCATCGCCGTCGTAAACGCCGTCAACGCCTTCACTACCGTCACTGCCGTAACTGCCGTAGCCGTAACTGATGTCATTTTCACTGACACCGCCGTCGTCGCTGCCACCGTTGCCGCCGCCGGCGCCGCCGCGGGCCGCGACGAGCGAATCGAAGTGCGCGTTGAGCTCACGGTCTAGTTCCGGCACGTCATGGTACAGCTGCAGCAGCAGCCCCTCCGTGTAGGGCCACACGTGTATTATTCGCCACGTCATAGGATGATATTGAACTCAAAAGAAACGAGGGTTCAAAATGCGCGTCGATAACTTGGCGAGCAGTATCTGGTGACGTCCTACCCAGGTTTAGGGTTTAGTGTTTAGGGTTCAGAAGTTAGGGTTTAGGGTGTAGGGCTTAGGGTGCGGTCCTACCACTGTATAGTGCGCGCGCATCTTGGCGGCCTCCGCCAGTGCGGCGCGCGCCAGGTCGTGGCTGCAGCCCCGCTCCGCCACCGCCGTGCCGATCATGGCCACCCCGCAGCGTGTAGGGCCGACTACCGCCGTCGCGTTGCCACATAAGGTTGCGTCATGGTGTGGCGCTCATGAGTTATGCATCACGAAACGAGCTTACGTCTGGAATGTGGTGAACGACGCGGCGGACGGGGGCACGGGGCACGATGCAGCGTTCGGGTTTTAGGGTTCAGGGGTTAGGGTTTAGGGTTTAACGAGCCCTACAACGCGGCGGTGCGGCGCGCGGCGGCGGCGTCGGCGCCCTCGTCGGCCGCGGCGGCCTCCAGGGCGGCGGCCAGCTCGGCGTACAGCGCGGCGTCGGGGGTCAGCACGACCGGGACGGGCAGGCCGAGCGGCAGACCGCGGTGCGGCCCGGCGCTCACCATGGTGTAGCGGCGCAAGTTGAAATTGCAAGCAAAATTTGAAACCAGCTGATCATATTTTAGTATCAAGCGCTTAGATCCAGGCGCTTTCAATGTGGGTTTCAAACGAACCCTAAACCCTAAACCCTAAACCCATACCCTAAAACCCTCAACCCAAACCCTAAACCCTAGACCTTGTACAGCCCTACCATGGTCTCCAGCATGGCCACGCCCTCGAAGGGCAGGTACCCTGCGGGCGGCGACACGTCCACATCCACCACAACCTGGCCGCCCTGCCCGCCCCAGCTCACCACGTGCACGGGCAGATAGTGACCGGCCAGCCGGCACCGCAGCCGCGTTGACGACCCCAGCCCGTCCACGTGCTGCAGCACCACGCTGTAGCGGCGCAAGTTGAATTTGAAAGCAAAACTTGAAAGCACTTCATCACATTACAGATTCAAGTGCTTTGCTCCAGGCGATTTCAACATGGGTTTGATAGGGTCAACCTGCACCACCCTACCACGCGAGCCACATCCGCCGCCCCCCCGCCGCCGCCGACGACCCCCGTGCGCTTCACAGCGGCGTACCCGTTGCCCGCGAGCGCGCCGGGCGAGAGACCGCCGCGCAGGTCCACGCTGTAGCGCCGCAAGTTGAAATTGAAAGCAGAAGTTGAAACCACTTCATCATAGTTTAGCTTTAAGCGCTTAGTTCCAGGCGGTTTCAACATGGGGCTTGATAGGGTCAACCTGCACCGCCCTACCACGGGGAGGAGCGACACCGCGGGGGGGGACGGCCCGGTGAGCTGCGACGGCACCGCCGCGTAGACCCGGCCGCCGACGCTGGCCGACACGGGCGCGCCGCGCTGCAGCGCCTGCTGCGCGGCGGCGGCCAGCTCCTCCCTTCCGCTGAACAACATCTGCTCCATGGTGTAGCGGCGAAAGTTGAATTCGAAAGCAAAGTTTGAGAGCGGGTGATCAAGTATTAGTTTCAAGCGCTTAATTCCAGGCGGCTTCAACTTGGGTTTAATAGGGTCAACTTGCACCGCCATACCATGGCGCGCACGGGGTGGGCATGCGCGGCGCTGCCCCCCGGCAGGTCCACGCAGTCCACGCCCAGTATCACGGACCCCGGGAACAGGTACCCGAAGCGCGCGCCGCCGCCGGTGGTCCACTCATGGTCGAAGGAAAAGTCGTCGCACAGGTAGTTGTTGATGTTGGTAGTGCCGTTAGACACGCGGGCGCCGTCGGCCGATTGGGTGACAGCGGTGGCCGTGGCCGCCACCTGGTCCCAGGGCGAGACGGCGGCGGCGGCGGCGGCGCGGGCAGGTGGGTGCACCGGTGGCATCATCGCCGCCGCCGCCGCCGCGGCCGCCGCCGCCGCGCCGTCCTCCGGGTCGCCGCCGCCGCTGCCACGTAGCATGGCATCCAGAAACAGGCCCCAACCAGCCGTGTCGGGCACCGGTACCTGGTGGGGGCACGCAGCGCTGGGGGCAACCTGCGCAGAAGGCAACCTGCGCGTGGGCGCGCAAGTTGGGTTGGGAGGGTCTCAGTCACAAGTTGGGTTGAGAAGGTCTCAATCTCACGTCGATAGATAGGATGATGGTGCCGGGTCACTCTGACGTGGCTGGCGTTAGTCTCGAGTGGATGGGGTTCTCACTTGACGCTGAAGAGGTTGAACGCGTTGAACAGGATGTCGTCCTGGCGGTCGGGCGACGGGGGCGGCGTGGTGACCTCCTCCTGCGTGACCACCGCCGCGGGATGCGCCAGCGCCCAGTTCCAGGGGCTTACACTCGTCCACTCTTCAGCTCAACTTAAGCGCCTTCTGTGTGACAGGGGGTGCACTTAGGGGTTATTTCGGGGGTGTGTATGGGGTGGCAGGGGGTGTTAGGGGAGTTTAGGGTGTGCTTTTGTGTCAGAAACGGCTCAAGTTGAGCTGAATCGTGGACGAGTGTATGCCTCTGCCCAGTTCCCGTTCATGTTTCCGAGCGCCGCCGTCGGCACACCCGTCAGCGGGGCCGCCGGCGCCGCCCACGCTGCCGCCGCCGCGACCGAGGTCCTCAGCTGCGCGCCGCGCGCGTCGTAGGGTTGCCCACCGTCGAACGCCGGTGCCTGCCCGCGCGGCGCCAGCGACCGGCCAAACTCAGGTCAGGGCCTTGCGCCAGCTCCCTTATCACCTCACCACCGCCCGTGCTGTCCCTCAACCCACTCAAGTACCCCGCTCAACACCTTCGAGATATAGATTAGGCTTTAGAATTTAGGGTATCGTAGGGTTTAGACTTCAGGGTTTAAGGTTTACGGTTAGGGTTGTTAGAGCTGAAAAGGGAACGAGCGTAAGGCCCCACCAACATGGAGTCTTTCGTTACAAACGCCTGTGAGAGACGCGTGAACGACGCTTCCTCCGATCCAGACCGACATTGCTGGAAGCAAACCTCCGGGGCGCGGGGCAGGTCGCGGCGAGCCGCCGCCGCGGCCGCCGCTGCACATGCCGGGACGGTGACTTCGACGGGGCAGGAGTGGTTGAGCTTGGTGCGCTTGTTCCCGCCGTCGCTCAGGGCCTTACGCATATTCAATTTCTTGCTCAGCTGAAGGCGCAGGCATCCTGTACCTAGGTACCTCGACCCTTAACCTGTACCCTAAACCCTAAATCCTCAACTTGGGTGATAAGTGAAGTGGTTTCGGGGCCGGGGACAAACCCATAGACGTATGCAATGAGTGTCATACGAAATTGAGCTGAAAAGGTACCCGGCCCCGCCGTCGTTGCCGTCGCCGACCGACAGGGCGATGGCCGGGTTGCCGCCGGAGCTGAGCGCGTTGGCGCCCCCGCGGAGAGCGGCTGCGGCCCCGCCGCGTGCGTAGGCGACCTGCGCGTCCAGCAGCTCGGGTTTCATCTGCGCCGCCACCGTGACCGCCGCCTCCGCCGCCGCCTCGGACTTGACCTCCGCCGCCGCCGTCTTGCGCTGCCGGCGCCGGTCCTTAAACCAGGTTGTAGCGGCGCAAGTTGGATTCGAAAGCGAAATTTGAAAGCAGCTCATCACAGTTTAGTTTCAAGCGCTCAGTCCCAAGCGCTTTCGACACAGGCTTGATAGGTCAACCTGCACCACCCTACCAGGTGCACAGGCGGGACGGGTGCGCGGCGCCCGCCTCGCCCAAATCGTCGAAGTGCTGCAGCTCGTGATACCTGTGGGTGTAGGGTTTAGAGTTAAGGGTTTAGGGTTTAGTGCTTAGGGTTTGTGGTTTGTGATTTAGGGTTTAGGAGGTCATGGTCAAAGCAGGTGGGGGTCAGGGCAAAGGGTTTCAGTGCTGCAAGCATTTCAGGCACCTGTCGAGATTCAAGGTGAAAGGATGTGGGGTTCCAAATGGCAGCATGTGGGGTTCCCAGCAGGGGCCTCCACTCCTTTACTTCTCGGCTCAAGCTTCTCGGCTCAACCGAAGCCGGGCTTGTCACTGAAGACTGTAACCAACCAACGTATCCCACAAAAAATGCTCACGTGAGGCCAAAAAGTGGACGAGGATAATGCCGTGGTACGCGTGGAGGGGGATGGCGGGGTGAGGAGGATGGGGTGACGGGGTGACTCCCAAGGTTCCGGGTTTAGGGTTTAGGGCAGGGTTTGGGGTTTAGGGTTTAGGAATTAGGGTTTAGAGGTGACGCACAGCTTGCAGCCGGAGCAGAAGCGGTGCGCGGCGCCCTCGATGTTGACGGCCCAGCGCCGCACGCAGCCGCAGTCGACCCCCCCCTTGACGTCCGCGTTGTCTCCTCCCGTGGAGGCGGCACCCGTGGGCGGGTGAGTGGAGGCAGCGGCGCCAGTCCCGAGAGCGGACGTGGCTCCCCTGCCCCCCCCCGCCCGGCCGGTTTTTCCTTCTGGTCGGTCCCGCGCGTGCCCTCCACCAAAGGTCGCACACTCCGACCCCGGGTTACTTGAGGGTTTGGGGCTCGGAGTCGGGATTTAGGGTATAGAGTATAGGGGATAGAGTAAGTTCGAGGTATGGCGTCGGCGTAGCGTCGCGCCGTTATGGGAGGAGCGGGCGCGGGGGAAGGTGGACGCGGGCGGACGCAGTGGGCTGTCCGACCGGCCCCACCACACGCGCGGCACGCCATCATCACGCGCGCACCTTGCCAGTCGCGCATCATCAGGAACGCCTTCAGACAGGGCCGCACGCGACTTCCCGAGGTAGGGTTTAGTGTCTAGTGTGTAGGGTTTATTCGAGTTTAGGGTTCAGTATGTCTTTGCAACTTGCGGTACGGAGTGGGGATGAGTGCCAGTGGTCCCAGGGACACACACAGCTGTGACGGCTAGAGATGAGCTGAAAAGGGAATAGGCGTAAGGCCCAGCCTTGAGGCCAGTCACCACCTTCGGCCCGCGCCCCCGGCCAAGGCCTGACTCTAGTTCCCTTTTCAGCTCAACTTCAGTGAGGGTGTGTTCGAGGTTGAATGCGTGTTGAATTGAGAGGCTGCAGGGACAGGACAAATACACAGCTGTGATGGCTGGCAGATGCGCATGAAAGGACACGCCGTGCCCGGCCCCACCCCCCGCCGCGACCACTCCCCCTGCCCCCGCCCCCGCTCCTGCCCCCGCCACTGCCCCCGCCCCCGCCCCCGCCCCCGCCACTGCCCCCGCCCCTGCCCCCGACCTCGGGGTCACAGTCGGGTTTGGGTTCGGGTTTGGTGTTCGGCCCAGGGAGGCTCCGCGCGAGCGCATCCTCCTTCGACCAGGTCTCGGAGTAGGGTCGTGTCATAAGGGGAGGACGCCGCGTCATGTGGCGACGTTTGGCTCAAGAAACGAGGATCGGAAACGCGGCGGATGACGTGGGATGGTCGCCACTTCACGCGGCGTCATTCGACTCAGAAACGAGGGTTCACTGTTTCACTCGCCCCCGCCTCTGTGGACGAGCGCTTGCCCTTCGCCTCGGATGAGGGTCATTGAAAACAAGCACTCGTCCGAGATCGGAGCACGCCTCATCTCAGAGTGAATGCTCATACAGATATGCGTGGAGGAGGAGCAGGAGGAGGTTCAACATCGGTTGAGTGCCAGCTGTCAATAAACCCCCTGCCTTGGCCCTCGGGGTGGCGGGCGGGCAGTTGACCGGGGGCGCCTGGTGCCGCGGGCAGTACACGGCGGGCGGCCGCACGCGCGACTGCATGGAGAAGCGGAACTCCTGCGGCGGTGCGGAGGGGGGGGCGCGGGGAGGTGTACGAGCACTAGTCAGTTCCCGAGGGAAGAGAACAGAGATTTTCAAGGAGGGTGGCGCCAGGAGGGTTGCGAGAAAGTAAAGTGAAAACGTTGTGTGGGTGAGTCTTTGCTTCCGCGAGGGGATCCCGCGCGCACCTCGTTGCAGCCCGCCGCGTGGCATCGTATGGTGGTGATGAATGCGCAGCCGCTGGGTCGCGGCGTGATGCCACCGGTCGATCTCCCGGACGGCCACCTTTCAGCGCAGTTTTCCACAGTCCCGGCCCCAACATCCGTACTTGTACATCGTCCTGTCTCCTCTATCGCGACACGCATGCGCCTCGCATCCCACGACACCTGTGCCAGATCCCACGGCGCGGGCGCATCGCCGGGTAACGCGTCGGGCTCGCCCATAGCTAGATACCGGGCCACGGTGAGCACGGCCTGCGCGACGCTGCCTCTTGCTGAAGAGGAAGTGGTGTTCAAGCTTGTGTTCAACCCTGTACCGAACTCGGGGGAACCCTGCCTGTACACTCAGTGGCAGTTCACAGCTTCACACCCCCACACCCCCTTCCAACGACGCAGCGTGATCGGTCCTCGCTCATGCGATGGCCGGATGGAAGACGCGGCGTGCCGCCTGCGTGCAGAGCAATGGCCGTGAGGTGTCGTACAGTGGAGTACAGGTGTAGTGCTGGCGCAGAAACGCGAAAGATTCGCAATCATTATTTATTAGAGCTCTATTGGTCACATTTCTCCACGTGTCCACTTTCTTTATAGCTATGAGTCACCTTCACATGACAGTTCAACAATTGAACCTCGGGCGTGCTGTGCAGCCGTTTTTCAAGGTGACGTTTTTCATTTATTTTCAGGTGGACGCTGGGGGGCGGGCGGGGGATGAGGGCGGCGCGTGAGCTCGAGGCAGCGGCGGCGGAGGCCGGGGTCGGTGTGGTGAGAGCACCGCCCCGCCGCCGCCATCGGCATGGTGCGCGCCGTCGTGCTCGGAGACGCTTCGGGCAACGATGAAATCGGAAATCGCCCTGCCAAAAGAATCATTTGTAGCCAAGTAGCAAGCCGAGTGCAAGCCGCCCCCCCGGCGCTGGCAACCCCAAACCCTAATAGTGGGCGGGAAACACGACTATAGTAGACTATAGTATACTGCCTGAGGATGAGGGCTCTAGGCCAAGGTTCGTCATACTGCATATGCCGCTGAGGCGGGCACGCAGAGGTGCAGCGGTGGCCGGATGAACACGGTGCTCCGTGAAGAGCCTCCAATCCGTGCGCTCAACGTTCGCCGTCGGTACTGTACCACTCCAAGCGGCGACGAAACGGAAACAATGACACACACGATCTTACTCACGCAATCGCGTTGTCCGTGCATGGAACAAAAAGGGCGCTGATTTCGTAGTGCCTGGATGTTATTTTGAAACTCGTCGATGAACATAGTTTCAAATGCAGCGCGCTGACAAAATAAATGCAAAATATGGTTTGCTAGCATACTAGTGTCATACTGTACAGGATTTGCTCGGTTTCGTTTTCACGATGCCAAGACAATGACAGAAACCATGAAATACGTCGTTAACATGACGACCTAAATTGTCGTCGTCATCGTCGTCAGTAGTTAGCGAAGGAGGCTTCCCATCCCGCCGCCGCTGCCGCCGCTGCCGCCCCCGCCGCCGCCGCCTCCGCCTCCCCTGACGTCAGCACCCACACTTTGAACGCGCTCCCCCGCGCCACCCCCAGCGACCGTAGCGTGCACTTCGCGTGCGCGCCACCCTCCCCCATGCTCAGCTGCACCTCGCGCTGCCCCGGCTCCGCCACGAGGCTCATGCCCAGCCGCGCCCTGAAGGCGCTGAGCTCCGGGCGCTCCTCCAGGATCATGTCCCGCAGGTCCTCCAGCGTCACCCCCACGTGCACGCGGTTCAGGAACACCGAGGTGGACGAGGTGGGCCCCGACCGGCCGGGCCCCGTGGGCTCCACCAGCCAGGGGCTTACACTCGTCCACTTTTCGGCTCAACGTAAGCACATTTTGTGGGATACGTTGGGTGCATGAGTTTCCCCCAGTCTGTTAGACAAGGGACCACGGGGAGGTGTGACCAAAACGGCTCAGGTTGAGCTGAGAAGTGGACGAGTGTAAGCCCCTGCCACCAGCACGTTGAGCGCCGTGTACTCGTGGTCGTCCAACATGGATATGAGCAGCGTGGCCTGCTGGCACAGCACCTCGGCCTTGGCGGCGGCCTCGGGCCAGGGGCTTACACTCGTCCACTTTTCTGCTCAACGTAAGCGCTTTCTGCGGGACAGGGGGTGCATTTAGGGGTTGTTCAGGGGTTGTTTACGGGGTGTTTAGGGGTATAGGGGGTGTTTGGGGTGTATTTTCTGTCAGAAACGGCTCAGATTGAGCTGAGAAGTGGACGAGTGTAAGCCCCTGCCTCGGGCCCCACGCGGTCCACGCGGTTCTTGTCCGGGTGGTTCCGGATGGAGATCTTCTTCAGCCGGGACTTGAGCGCGGGAAGCAGGTCGGCGGCTGCGGCGCCGGGCACCAGGGGCTTACACTCGTCCGCTTTTCAGCTCAACCTCAGCCGTTTCTGACACAAAATACATCCTACACGACCCCTGTTACCCCCTAATACCTTCTAAACACCCCCTAAACAACCCCTAAATGCACCCCCTATCCCACAGAAAAGCGCTTGCGTTGAGCCGAAGAGCGGACGAGTGTAAGCCCCTGCCGGGCACGTCGGTGATGCCCTCGGCGCGCAGGAACCCCGTGCAGCTTGCAGCGACGCAGGCCGGGGCACAGAACTTGGAGCAGAATGCGCCGGCGGGGGGCGCCAGCGCCATGGTGCAGCGGCGCAACTTGAATTTGAAAGCAAAAGTTGAAAGCGGATCGTCACATTTTAGTTTTAAGCGCTCAGTTCCAGGCGGTTTCAACGTGGGTTTGATAGGGTCAACCTGCACCGCCCTACCATGGCGCGAGAGTTGAGGCCGGCGCGCGGCTGGTGGCGCGCCGGCAGCACCATGGTGTAGCGGCGCAAGTTGAATTTGAAAGCAAAACTTGAAAGCAGTTTATCAAATAATCAGTTTCAGGCGCTTTGTTCCAGGCGCTTTCAATGTGGGTTTGATAGGGTCAACCTGCACCGCCCTGCCATCGCCGTGCGCCGCGCCAGGTCCATCTTGGCGCGGTCCAGCGCGCTGTTGCGCGACATCAGATTCACCGAATCTTTCGCGATCGCCGCCGCCTCGCGCTCCACCTCGGCGCTCGCCCCCTGCTCCGCCACGTTGGCGGGTCCGGCATCCGGGGGCCCGGGCGGCGGAGGCGGCGGCGGCGGCGGCTCGGGCGGTAACGGGATCTCCGCGTTGGAGCCGCCCGTGTGTCCGGGCCTTACACGCGTTCCTCCACTTCAACTTGGCGGTTTCGTTGTGTCCTTTACCCGCTGAAAGTATTCCTCGAAGGTGATAATTTAGGCTGAAATGTGGTGAGAGTGTACGCTTACACTGGTACACTGTTAGACTGTGAGCAAACAGTCAGGTTGATCTGGAAAGGGAACGCTTGGAAGGCCCTGCCGTGTACGAGTGGGACGAGCCTCCGGTGTTGGAGGCGCCGAATTCCTGCGTGTACACACTCTCCGCGGCCGCTTGGGCCCAGCCACCTGGCTGTGGCCTCCTTTGCAACTCCGCCTCAATGGCTGGCTCCGCTTTCGCCGCCGCCGCTTCCGGCGCCGCCGCTTCCGGCGCCGCCGCTGCCGCTGCCGCCGCCGCCGCTCCCGCCG
>Ga0307489_10000362_pt1 | contig 26612 bp, 44 predicted proteins | sample SB12metaG_FD_202247 | JGI IMG/M metagenome (GOLD analysis project Ga0307489, IMG submission 202247) | Sea-ice brine microbial communities from Beaufort Sea near Barrow, Alaska, United States - SB 1.2 | ecosystem: Environmental > Aquatic > Marine > Coastal | place: USA: Alaska | collected... | reverse complement strand
TTCATCGAGCCCCCAGGCGCTTCACATGGTGAGCTTAACCAACCCTTAAAGAGCAAAGTTTGAAGGCGGTTCATCAGATTGTAGCTCCAAGCGCTAGAATCTTAGGCGCTTTCAAGTCGGGTTTTGATACTGTCAACCTGCACCGCCCTACCCAGCGACACGACCAACTCTGCGCGGGTCTTGAGTGCGATATCGCTACCCTTTTTGTTGCACCCCCGCGCGGCTGCCACGTACACGCGCAGTGACCGCTTCCAATGCGTACGGCCCAGCAGATATTGCTCGCCGCGTCATAGGACGCCTTTTTACTTATGAGATGAGGGCCTATCGTACTCAGTCCCTTCTCAACAATACTGAGCCGTATTGTCCCTGGAACCACTAGTAATTATCGCACCAGTTCCCTTCTAAGCTCAACTTTCAAAACGCATGTCGATGACGTGGCGGGCAACATCAGCCCAGCCCAACCACAGGGAGCGCGGCATGGTGGGCGTGCCCGCGTGCGCCATGAGGATGGACTGCAGGCTCCCGATGCCGGCGATGGCCACCTCGCGCGACCCCGCCAGCACCGAGTCCGTCACAAAACTCAGCAGCGCCTCCCAGCGCGAGTCGAAGCCCTCCAGCAGGGAGATGGCGCCGAGGTGCGTGCGCAGCAGCCGCCCCATGCCATCGACGAGGGCCAGGCGAGTTCAACCAGCTCCACATCCGCGACCAGACCAACTCGATGCCAAAGCAGTTCATAGAGCTCTGCATATCTTAGTATTAGTAAGATCTCTTATAGCTCTGGTCAAAGAGAGATCACGCTCGCCACGTCATAGGATGACGTTAAACTCAACATACGATGACGTTTGAATCAACACATGTGGTGGATGACGTGCCGAGCATTCTTAAATTGTCCCCCTACCGTTGAGGGACAGCACCAGGGTCTCGTCCCACTGCTTCTGCTGAGTGTTGCGGCTGTGGTGCACCAGCATCATGACGGCGCGGCCGTTCTCCCGCCCGAGCTCCCGCCCCATCCCCGTCTCCTCCTCGCGCAAGGGTCATTGAGAACAAGCAGGGTCCATCAACTCAAGAAAGACGTCGATTCACCACAAATTTATCACGTGCCAACACCCTTGCAGGAGGGTCATTGAGACCAAGCACTCGATCCGACAACGGACAGGCCCGCATGACTTACCTCGAGGATGAATGCTCATACAGAGACGCGCGAAGGAGGAGGAGGAGGAGATTCAACGTCGGTCGAGTGCTTGCTATCAATGACCCCCCGCGAAGGAGGGGGTGAAGGAGATTCAGGATGAAAGCTCATACAGACGCGTGAAGGAGGAGGAGGAGATTCAATGTCGCGCTTGTTCTCAATACCCCCCCTGCCGCCGACGCCGCCGCCGCCTGCTGCCGCACCCGCTCCAGCAGCGGAAACAATATATCCCACAGGCAGTTTTTCCACGTCGGGGGCGCCAGCTTCCCGCCATGAGACACCAGTGTGGACACCAGCGTGCGCATGCCGCTGTTACGCACCTCGCAGGAGGGTCAGTGAGAACAAACACTCGGACCGAGATCGGAAGATGACATACCTACAGGGCGAACGCTCGTTCAGACGCGGAGGAGGGGAGGAGGGGAGGTTCGTCAATTCAGACTCGCGGAGGAGGGGAGGAGCAGGAGGAGGAGGAGGGTGAGGAGCAGGAGGAGGAGGGGAAGGAGGAGGAGGAGGATGAGGAGGACTCGCGGAGGAGAAGAAGGAGGAGAAAAGGAGGAGGGGAGATTCGATGTAGGTCGAGTGCTTCTTCTCAATGAATCACCCTTGCCTCGGGCCTGGCGTCGGTGCTGATATCCCGCAGAACCCCGAACAGCGGCACCATCACCGCCTCCGCCATCCCCGCCGCCGTGCCCGTGTCCGTCAGATCTATGCGGTTCGCGCCTGGAAGCTCTTCCGGTAGCGCGTCGATGAGCCGCCCGAAAAAGTCGGCCATGTTCCATAGCACCCCGACTGCCTTCAGTGAGGGCCTGGCACATATTTATCGCCTCATGAAGGACATTTGAATCAACAACTGAGGATTCAAAACGTGTGGCGGGCAATGTGCCTAGCAGACGACGCTCAAGCTCGCCACGTCGTAGGATGACATCTAATGCAACACACGAGGGTTCAGAACGCGTTGGATGACATTGCGGGCAATGTATCTGAGAGATAATGCTCGTCCTCGCAACGTCGTAGGAGGACGTTCAATAAAAAAACCGGGTTCAAATTGCGTTTGATGACACGGCGGCCAATCTGCCAGGGCCTACCGTGAGCGAGGTGTTGACGTCGGCTTGCTGCAGCCCGTACGCCCCCACTGTGGTCACCACCTCGTAGGGACTGATGGATATTGCTCGCCACATCATCAAACATATTATGAACGCTCGTTTCTTGAATTAATTGACATCCTATGACGTGACGAGCACTCTCGTTCCTTGATGTATTGACATCCTATGAAGTGGCGAGCACTTTAATTCCTTAAGTTAAACGTCATCCTATGACGTGGCGAAGACTCTCGTTTCTCGAGTTAATGTAAATTCTATGACGTGGCGAGCACTCTTGTTCCTTGAGTTGATTGACATCCTATGACGTGGCGAGCACTCTCGTTTCTCGAGTTGATTGACATCCTAAGACGTGGCGAGCACTATCCATGAGACCCTACCACCTCGTGGAGCGCGGAGTCGGGGATGTAGGGCAGGAGGTCGGAGGTGATGACTGACACTGAGCCGAAGGCAAGAGCCGTGGCGCCTTCGCCGATGGGGTTGGGATGGTAAGCGCCATCGTTGCCGCTCGTGAGGCAGCTCTTGTCGTCCGCAGTAGCCGCGTTGTAGGGCCCAGAGGATCACGCTCGCCACGTCATTCAACGCCCTTTGAACCCTTTTCTCGATTTCACTGGCACCTTATGACGTAGCCTGGCAGATAATGCTGGCCACATCATCCAACGCAATTTGGGTCCTCGTCTCGAGTTAACTGGCAAGCTATGACGCGGCGAGCACTATCCCGCCAGGCCCTGTCATCCAACAAACTTTGAACCTTGGTCGCTCGAATCACTGGCACCCTATGACGTGGCGAGCACTATCAGCCAGGCCTGGCGAATAATGCTCGCCACCTCATCCAACGCACTTCGATCCCTCGTCTCTCGAGTTAACTGGCACTCTATGACGTGACAGGCATAATCCGCCAGGCCGTACCGCGGCCATGAGCATGCGCAGCACGACGCGCCAGCCCCGGCGGATACGGTCGCCGCGCTCCTGCAGTATCACCAGCAGGATCCCCAGCGCCCCCACTCGCGTCTCCGGCGCCGATGCCTGCGTGTTTAGGATCGAGTTGATGGACGGGACGTTAGGTTCACGATGGGATGTTATAACGTCGATGGGATGTTGGCTTGAAGAGGTCGGGTTGCGTGTTGACTCAAGTCGATCGAGTTGATCAAGTTGATAGCATGTCAGGTCCGTTTGAATAGGATGTTGGCTTCGAGTTGATGAGATGTTAGGTTCAGGATGACAGGAGTTTTGGTTTCTCACCTCCTGCATGATGCGCGGCAGCGGGCTGAGCACCACACACTCGTAGTAGTCCACCCCCAGATCCGCCGCCGCCATATCCGCCTCCGCCGGAAACCCCTTGCCATAGGGCCTGTCACATACTGCCCTCGCAGCGTAAGCGACACGCATTGTGAAGCCTCGTTTCGTGATTTAAACTGCATCCTATGACGTGGCGAGCAGTATCTGCCAGCTTCTAAGACAGATATTGCCCGCCACGTCATCGACACGCCGTTTTAACACTCAAATTCTGAATGTGGAGAATATGATGTGGCGAGCAATTTCTGGCAGGCCCTGCATTGCCGAGCATTCCGACCAGCGCGCGCCCCAGTTGCTTGCTGATAATGCGGCACAACTCGACGGAGGTCTCCCGACTGGACATGTCGAAGAAGTGCGCTTCCACTTCCGGCCACAGCTGGTGCACGCGCGGCATGTTGGCCAGTGTCACGTCTACCAGGCGCTCCAGCATGAACAGCCGTGCCCCCGGCCCCACGGGCGCCTTGCCCCCGCGGCATCGGGCCTGCCAGATATCGCCCGCCGCGTCACAGGAATGCCATTTCACTGAAACTGCGAGGCCTGAATATGCGTCCTATGACGTGGCGGGCGACGGGCCTGGAAGATATTGCACGCCACGTCACAGGAAGTCATTTAATTCAATAAACGGGGGTCAAGAATGCGTTTCATGACCTCGCAGTATCTGGCATGCCCTACCGCCGCCGCCCATGTCCCGCAGCTCCTTGGCGCTCACCTGCCGCAGCGCCGCGGCCAGGTCCAGCATGGCCGCGTCGTTCAGCTGCGCCGTCGACTCGAACAGCTGCTGTGCCGCCACCGTCAGCCAGGGCCTGACGAATGTGGCTAGTCACGTGATAGGATGCCATTTCACGCAAGGAACGAAAATCTGAAGAATGGTGAATGACGTGGCCAAGCAGAATCCGCCAGGCCCTACCGTGAGCACCGCCAGGTCGCTGTTCATGCCCTCCATGGATGCCGTGCGCTTGTGCGGCGCGGGGCCCATCGACGCGGTCTCCGCCGTCGTATAGGGCCCAGGCAGATACGAGTACAGGTCATGACGCTGTGGATTACCGCCCCTACGCCCGGTTTCGAGCGTCACATTCGGGCAATTTTGCGCTGTTTTGGGCGATTTTGGGCCAAATCACCGTTTTCAACAGCCATTTCTTGAAAACGGGTCATGAGCTGTATTCCTACTGCTCGTTACGTCATCCGGTGCAATTTGAGCGCTCATTGCTTGAAGTCACGGGCATCCTATGATGTGGCAACTCATTTGAACACTCATTCAATGAGTGAACAGGCACCCTGTGACGTGGCGAACAATATCTGCCTAGCCCTACCGTGGTGGTCCCTGGCGCATCCAGTGCGCGCTCCAGGGCGTTCATGGTCTCAAGGATAAGGAACCAGGCGCCGCCCAGTGAGGTGGCCAGCCGGTGCGCCACGTTGAACAGCGTTCGCAGCGCCTGCCACCAGGGTCGCTCTGAACAAACCCACTCGAACTGAGATTGGACGTGCCCGTGTGACTCACCGGGTACCTTCAGGGTGAATGCTCGTACAGACGCGAGGAGGGAATGAGGAGGAGGAAGAGGGGCAGGAAGAGGGAGAGATTCAACGTCGGTCGAGTGCTTGATCTCACTGACCCCCCTCCCTGCCTGGATATTTTTGGGCGTCAGGACGATCTGTCCCTGTTCGCCGCCCCCGCCCCCACCCCCTCCTCCACCAACCCCCCCGCCGCCCCCGCCCCCGCCTCCTCTGCCGCCGCCGCCACCGCCGCCCCCGCCACCTCCTCCGCCGCCGCCAACGACCATTGCGCCGCTGCCAGAGCGCGCGAGAGCGCGCACCGGCGTAGCGACGGCCCCCATGGTGTAGCGGCGCAAGTTGAAATTGAAAGCAAAGTTTGAAAGCAATTCATCACATTGAAGCTTCAAGCGCTGCAACCATAGGCACTGTCAACTCGGGTTTTGATGCGGTCAACCTGCACCGCCCTACTATGGCTGCGCTGCCTACAGCCATCATGCCATTCATAACACCTCCACCCCCGCCGCCCCCTCCCCCGTTCCGCCCCCCCCCTCCGCCGCCGCCGCCTTCGATTGAGTCCAGCAACTAGGGTCCGGCGGAAATACTCAGAAATTTACAGGGAGGTATTATACTCTCAGATGAAGGACATTCTGAGCTGGCGGAGAAGCTCACCATGTGAAGCGCCTTGGGCTCGTTGAACGTAACAATGAAACTAGACAGTAGGTCGATTTCGGTATATCGCTCCCCGCGCCGAGCGCTGACGCTTTGCCCGCAACTCTGTATGGGCATTCACCCTGGCGCCCGCTTTCCCGCGCGAAGCGCTGACGCTTTGCCCGCAACTCTGTATGGGCATTTCATCCAGGCAATATACAGAAATCGGCCAATTGAGCAATGTCTGCCGGGCCATACCATGATCTGGTACCTCTGCGGCGTGCGCTGCGGCGTGAGCGGGCCGTCGTCCCCTTCCTCCTCGACGAACCCCCCCGTGGATGGTGGGGGCGGGGTCTTGGACTGGAGAGCGAAGTGGCACAGTGAAGCTAGAAACGCGTCCCGCGCTTCATCTATCCGCAGGACACCGCACGCCTGAGTGAACGCCTAGTGCTAGGGCCGATGATAAATGAGGCCCGCCACATCACCAGATGCTACTCTGAGGATGCCGCTCATAGGATGCCACGCCCAAGAATGCCACTCATAGGGCGCATCTCAAAGCATTAATGGGTTGGGTGATGTGGTGAGCAGCTGTATCTGACCCTGCCTGGTAGCCTCGCAGGAGCTCGAGAAGCACAGCTTCGCCGTTGACCTGGGTGAGCACCAGCGACATGGTCGACAGCAGCACCTTAAACCAGGGCCACCCAGATCACAGTAAGTTCGCTCAGTCAGTTTAGATGTCAGTCCGTTAGCCTCCAGCTCAATATAGAGATGTTTGTGCGTTCAGAGGGGCGCGTGCCTTCAACAGGGCTTGGGTCTATAGCTCGTCAAAATGACGCTATGTTGCACAATCAGAGGAGCCGGTCATTTTGACAGATTATAGACCCAAAACTCGTGGAAAGCACGCGCTCCTCTGAAGGCACACACACCTCTACCCTTATAGAGAAACAAATTACAGAAGTGGAGCCTCACCTCCCACACGGCCTGCACCATGGCGGTGACGGAGGCGATCTTCTCGGGGTCGCCGCGCCCGTCGCCGGCGATCGGCGTGTCGCCCCCGCCCCGCGTGCTGCCATTGCTCCCCTCCGCTTACGGTCAAGCAGATATTGCTCGCCTCGTCATGTGATGCAATTGGGCCTGGCAGATGTTGCTTGCTTGCCACGTCATGTGATGCAATTGGGCCAGGCAGGTATTGCTCGCCAGATCATAGATGTCATGGGGCCTGTCAGATTTTGCTCGCCACGTCATAGGATGCCATTCAACTGAAGACACGAGGAAATTAAATTGAGGAGGATGACGTGGAGGAGCAGGGCGTTATCTGCAGGGTGATATCAATCGGGCCGTACCCCCGCCGCCGCCACCGCCATCTCCTGCTCCATCATCGCGTCCATCTGCATGCCGGCGCTTTCCCCCCCGGCCCCGAACCTGCCGCCGCCTCCCGCGCCCTCCACGGCGGCGTCTGCCAGAGCGGCCACTGAGTGCGCCGCCCCCAGCATCGCCTCCAACGACAGGAACACGCTGTAAGCAATGTGCCCTGCCGTCAGGGTCGTTGCAGAGACTGAAAGTGAGGAGTCAGTGAGTGAGTGAGTGGCAACTCAGCAAAACGTGAAGATTAACTGCCCATACATGTCAGCCCGCTCCGGTATGATTGATTTCCTCATAGAATGTTGTGTCAGTGTGCTCATAGCAGAAGCTGAAGACTAAGTGCCCATATGTGGCAACCCCACCCGCTCCGTCGTCCGCATCCGGTACCAAGTCCACGCCCTTCGCCTTGCTCTTGAACAGAACAGAAACCGCTCCGAGGATGTCATCCACCCCGCTGTCCGGCTGCGGGGACATGCCCGCCTGCACGATGCGCGCCAGGATCAGTATGGTGTCGTGGTACACCGAGTTGGATCCCGCGTGTAGGGCCGGTGACAACCGCAAGGTGAATGAGTATGGGTACCAGGGGCTTACACTCGTCCACTTATCAGCTGAACGTAAGCACTTCTGTGGGATATGTTGGTTGTTTGAAGGTTCTAAGTGACAAACACGGCTGATGTTGAGCTGATGAGTGGATGAGTGTAAGGCCCTGACAGGTACACTATGAGCAAACAGTCAGACAATACCGGCAAACAGTGACAACGCACCCTACCGGCACGCGCGTCGTATGTCTCATACAGAAAGAGCAGCCGATCCTTGTCCAGCACGATAGTGCGCAGCACCTCCAGGAGAGGGCCGGCGCACAGTTGTGTTTGGTCAGATGACTGAATTGGCCAATTTCGGTATATCGCATGGGTGAAATACCCATACAGAGTTGCGGACAAAGCGTCAGCGCTCCTCGCAGGAAAACGGGCGCCAGGTTGAATGCCATACAGAGTTGCGGGCAAAGCGTCGGCGCTTGGCGCGGGAAGCGATATACCGAAACCGGCCCATTGAATGGCGAAGGGATCATACTGGCTTGAATGGGGCGATACCGGGTCTTATATAGAGGAGATAGAGCCTCCGCAGGAGGAGGAGAAGGAGGCGAGTGTTTACGGGTAACCGGCAACCAAACATTCAAGACGACACCAGGCCTCACCTCCAGGGTATAGCTCCGAAGCCACGGCGCCATCTCCCCCTCCAGACTCTTCAACAGCGTGGAGAGGAAAAGCTCACACTCCGTCGCGAGGATGCCTGAGAACTTTTTGATGATGGTGGCCACTGAGCGCAGAACCAGGCGGCGCTCAGACACTTGCGCCGGTTCACCCTCGAACGTGTCCCAGCCGCGGAGCTGAGACATGAGGAGCGCGCACAGCCGCCCGCCCACTAATAGGGGCTGCCAGATGTTGCCCTCGCCGCGTCACAGGATGTCATTTGACTGTATGAACGAGGGTTAAAAGCTGCGATGTAAGACAAGGCCTGGCTGCTGTTGCTCTCGCCACGTCATATGATGCCATTCAAATCGAAAACGAGGGTTCACATGCGTTGTAGACTCTATGACACAGCCTGGCAGAAGTTGCTCGCCACGACATAGGATTAAAGACAAGAACGAGAGTTCAAAATGCGTTTTAATGACGTGGCGGGCGACATTTGCTTGGCCGTACCCAGCGCGCGCTGGAACGCGGGCACCTCTAAGAACACGGTGGAGTGGTGCGCCATGGCGAATTCAATCATGTCTAGTGCGAAGGTTTTAGGCACCGGCGGTACCCGCATCCAGGGCCTGGCAGATATTGCTCGCCGCGTCATAGGCTGCCAGTAAACTCAAGCAATGAGGGTCAAAAGGTCGCGTCGATGACGTGGCGGGCGATGTCTGCCAGGCTCTACCCGCATCCACGACCCCGCGGACCCCGCCGCCAGCGCGCATAGGTCCTCAAAGAGTAGGAACGCGGTCTGCACGCACGCGCTCATCCCGCCGGTGCCGCCCCCGGTGCCGGCCACCCCCCCGGCTGCGTCAAGATCCTTCTGTGCCGGGGTCTTGGTCAGCCACGCCTCGCGCATGGCTAGCAGGGAGGGGCTCACGCGCGCGAACACGAGCGCCACGGCCTGCCAGGAGGGCCGTTGATAGCAAGCAGGGTCTATTGACTCAAGAAAGACATCGATTCTCCAGAAACTTATCACGTGCCAACACTCTGGCAGGATGGCCATCGAGAAAATGCACTCGAAGCGATATTAGACGTGCCCGCATGGCTGACCTCCAGGGTAACTGCTCACACAGGCGCACGGAGGAGGAGGAGGAGGAGACTCAACGTCGGTGGACGAGGAGCACGAGCAGGAGGAGAGGAAGGCGCAGGAGGAGTTTGAGGAGGAGGAAGAGGAGGTGGAGGGAGGAAGAGGGGAAGGCAAGAGTGCTTGTTTTCAACAACCCCCCTACCTGACGCATGGAGGCTGCCGCAGTGGTGCGTACGTTGTCCGTGCCCCGCGCACTGGACAGCAGGCGGAAGCACATTGACAGCATGGGCGACACCGCGTGCTCCTCCTCCGGGCACACCGCGGTGTAGGGGGCGCAACTTGAAATTGAAAGCAGAACTTGAAAGCAGTGTAACTCATTTTAGTTTCAGGCGCTCAAACCAGGCGCTTCGCCGCCGTCGGTACACCCCTCATACACCCCTCAGACACCCCGCATATACCCCGCATAAACCCCCAATAGACCCCTCATACACCCCTGATAAACCCCTCAGACACCCCACATACACCCCTAATACATCCCTAACACACTACGCAACATGTGTGTGAACTTGCACGGCCCCACCTTGGACTGCAGGATGGTGAGCACGCCCTGTAAGCACTTGAGCTGCACGGACTCGTCCAGGACCTCGGCCTGCTGCACCAGGGTGGCGACCACGGCGGGGAGGTGGTGCGGCGCAATGGCGTCGTTTGCGATGAGCTTCTGGATGCACGCAAGCCCTATACCGTGGGCCTGGTAGATGCTGCTCGCAACGTCATCGACACGCATCTCGAACCCTCGCTTCCTGAGTTACTCGTTCGTGGAATCTTACGATGTGGCATGCAGTATCAGCCAGGCCCATCGCTCGCCATGTCATCGTCATCGACACGCGTTTTGAACCCCCGTTTGATGAGTTACGTGGCATCGTATAACGTGGCGAGCAGAATGTGCTAGGTCCTGCCCATGACGGCGAGGTGGATGTTGCGGGTCTCGCACGCCAGGATGAACGGCCGCAGCACCTCCTGCGGCGCCGGCGGAGGCGGTGTTGGGAGCATAGGTTCAGGAAAGATGTCAGTACTGTGTGAGAGACGTGACGCAATCGCAAAGAGAAAGAGCGCAACTGACTATGGCTCGCTAAGCACGACGACGCTCCGACCCCCCCGGCGTGAGCCCCTCCTCCATCCCCCGAATGCCATTTGCCTACTCGTACGTATCTCATTCCATGCGCTGCCGTCACCGTTGGTCAGTGAGTTGAATAGGCGTTGGGAACGGGGCTGAGGAAAGATGGTCAGCTGAGTGAGATCCTTTTGCGTGTTGAGAGGCGGGATGCCAGGGTTGGGCCACGGGTCGGGTCCGGCGGTTTGGTTGCGGTGGTTCCGGTGGCTGCGCTGACGGCGGCGGCAGCGGTGGCGGGGCATACTGTGCCGTCAGGGGAAAGACACGAGAGCGATCGCAAGGGCCAGACCCGCGGCACAACTCGCGTCACGAAGGCATGCATATTCTCGGAGTATTTTCTCACCTCGAGTCCCGCGATGGTCTGCGACGCCTCCGAGTCCACAGGCAGCGAGCGGACCTTCAGAATGGCGTTCTCGGCCGCCTCCTTCACGTCTGGGAACGACGCGCCAGAGAAGAACCCGCCGAACCCGTCATTGCGGCGAGCCTCGGAGCTCAACAGCCGCAGGTCGTTCTCCAGTACCTGGAGGAAATGGGCCATCGCGACTAGGTGCCGCGGCTTGGATTGAAATGTATGTTCCTAGCTTCCCTCACGCGGTTTGCTCTGAGTCGCGGGGCCGATCAGCGGGGAGATGCGGTCGGCGGGACGCTGTGCTCCCGCGACGGCGATCAGGTAGGCGTCGTGGCTCGCTAGAAGCTGTGCCGTGCAGTGTGACGGGCGTCTCGGCTCCGACGTTTGTTCTTTGGGCACCCCTTCGTTTCGAACGGTCTTGCCATCTCGTCGTTTGCTGACCGCAACTGGGTCAAGATTGGTCAAGATTGGAGAACTCTGAAATGGGGGTGCCAATACGTAAGACACGCCATCTGCCGCCGCTCCCGCCGCCGCGGGCCGCCACGGCTGCCTGCCGCCGCGGTCATCGTCACGGCGTCCATCGCCTCGTACTCAGTGACTACGACTACCGTTTTTGCCTGCGAATCACAACAAAAAAACCGTTTGCGCAACAGGATTTGAACAACACGAATCCGTGTGCCCCTCCGGTGGTGGTGTTGTGGGGCGGCCGGCCGCCGCGCACATCGCGGGCGCCAGAGTCGGTCAGGCATACAGCACGGCGGCCGGCGTAGTCGCCGAGCAAAATGTCTGGGCGGGCAGATTGTGCGAACGCAAGCATCACCTGGTGGATGAGACGACGCTCGTGCTGGTGGGGGAGAAGGCCATGCGCCGCATCGCAAGTTTCCCCGCCGCTGCCACTGCGGTTTTCGGTGGTGGTGCCCGCGCTCAACGAGGGCGCCAACGTGCGGCGCGCGGTGGAGAGCGCGTACAACGGCGCCACGATGCGAGACGCGCAGCACCCGCCTGAGGTGATCGTGGTCGACGGCAGGGCATGGTCATTGGTCCCCTGACTGTTCGCTCATGGTGCACCGGTGTACAGATCCCCGTACACACTCGCAGCATCCTCCTCCCTGGAATGGGTACCCGGGACACACTAACCGCCTCCTCCTCCCGGGTGTAACGCCCTGCGCGACGGCGGCAGCGATGACGACACCGTCGCGGAGGCGCGTAACGCCGGCGCCACCGTGCTGTCCTCCCCGCGCGGGCGCGCCAACCAACTGAACGCGGGCGCGCGGGCCGCACAGGCAGGGGCTTACACTTGTTCACGTTGCAGCTCAACGTGAGTAACTCCAGGACATACTCATGAGTTAAGTCGGGCTACGAATATGGTGAACAGAGGTGCTAAGGTTGAGCTGAACTGGCAACGAGTATGAGCCACTGCGCACAGGGCGACATCCTCTTGTTCCTTCACGCGGACTCCACCCTGCCCCCGTCCTATGACGCGCACCTCCACCGCATGTTCACCGCCCACCCCAGCGCCACGGGCAGGGCCTTACCCTTCAACATTCGTCGACGTTTCAGCTCAACCTCAGACGTCTTCTGTCCTTTGGCCATACTGAACCACCTAGAGTACCCAGCATATCCTGCAGAAGGTGCTTACGTTGAGCCGACAAGTGGACGAGTGTAAGCCCCTGGCCACGGGCCGTGCTCCCCCCGAATGGGGAGCCTTCAAATTCAAGCTCGGCAGCGAGGGCCGGCGGTGCAACCCCGGGCACCGCATCGTGGAACTGAGCGTCAACCTCCGCACCTTCTTCTTTCGCATGCCCTATGGCGACCAAGGGCTCATAGTTCGCAACTCTGCTTTTAGGCAGGGAGCAAGCAAGCGCGTTACCCCCGCCAATTCATCGACACGCGTTCTGAACCGCGTGTCTTGAGTCACATGGCATCCGTGGCGAGGTACACGTGCCAGTCCTACCTCCGCCTGCACGTTCATCTTCACGACCTTGACATGGGGCCTAGTAGAATAGAATGTCCTTCAGCACATTCCAACCATTTGGCATCCTGTGACGTGGCGAGCAACGTCTGCCAGGCCCTACCCCAAGGCGCGAGGGGGGGTTCCCGGAGATGCCTTTCATGGAAGACTTGGAGCTAGTGCGGCGGCTACGGCAGGGGCTTACACTCGTCCACTTCTGAGCTCAACCTGAGCCGTGTTCAGTCACTGAAGCCCTGTGACCACCGAGCTTGTCCCTCAAAAGGTGCTTACATTGAGCCGAAACGTGGACGAGTGTAAGTGTGGTAGCGGCGTGTAGCACGCCTGGGGGAAAGTGAGCGTGGTGTCACAACGCCTGTGGCTAAGCACTCGCAGGCTCGAGTCTCTACTCTATACCACTCAAACCAGGCGGGCACCAACAGTAAGCCCCTGGGCAGCGGCGGCGGAGCGCGCCGGCGGTGATCCCACTGCCGGTGACCACCAGCGCGCGGCGGTGGAACACGCTGGGGTTGTTGCGGGTCACCGCGGTCAACCAGCTGGTTGTGTGCGGGTACATGTGTGGGGTGCCGGCAGGGGCTTACACCCCTCCACTTCTCACCTCAACCTGAACCGTTGCTGTCACTCTAAACAAGCCCCAAACACACCCCAAGCACCCCTCAAACATACCCCAAAGCCTGAAATCCCCCTGAAGACGCCCTACTGAACACTCCTTGACCCGCCACGTAAATAACTCCTAATCAACCCCTATCCCACCAGAGGTGTGTTACCTTGAGCTGGAATGGGCACGAGTGTAAGCCCCTAGCTGCCGGTGGAGCGGCTGGCGAGGTGGTACAACCGGGGGCGGGATATGGGGGGGCAGGTGCCGAGACCGAGAAATAGTATGAATAGCCACAGGGTGTGAGAGTGAAGTCTTGGAGTATAGTATGCCACACGTTTCCGTGCTCCCTTTCAGCCCCAGTGACTATTTCTCCACACATTGTGTCGGCACAAGCGCGGGGTGACCGTGGAGAGGCTTGCGAGGGGATGGGGCGAGGTGATGTGGCGGAAAGTGGAGGACGAGGAGGGCGTTATTAGTGAACCTAGCATAGCACCTTGGGTCTCGATGAATATGCTGCAAGAGTGAAAATGTAGTTCTGGTCGTTGCGCTTGGAAGGGCGGAGAGGGATGGTTGAGCTCACCATGTGAAGCGTCTTGGGGGTGGAAATGAACGTTGCGGTCTAGAGCACCGTACGAGTAGCCACCATGTAGGGTGGGTCCATGTAGCATATCTTTAGAGCGAGATCCAACCAAAGAGCGAGATCAACATCGGTTCGCACGCGAATAATGAAGCGTGAGTCAAGTCGCCGCGCGTGTTTCGTGGCGCGGACTGGGGCGATTCATGATGTGTATTCATCCGTCGCCAGTTGCGATCTAGTAAAAGGCTACTGCGCAGGAGCTGCTGCCTTTGATGGTCGTTCGCATTCAGATTTCTCAACAGTCGCGATGGAATCTTCCTCAACAGTCGCGCTGGAATTTAGGCATGGTGTCATCAAGCCGCGTCACCAGTGGTTATCATCCGAAGAATAATCGTTCGGGCAGTCGTTCGCCGCCAGCCAGTCCTCAACCTCTGGGTACCCGCTCGCAGCTTGCCATGTCCGCACGTCCCACCGGATCTGATCGGAGTAAGGCGCCTGATATGGCCCATGGCCGAAGTACAGTTTGTGTGCGCCCGCACCCGAAGCCCGCAACCACTTCAACACCTCCAGCTGCCCCGTCGCAGCGGCACTTGCACACGTCCGCTTATCATCTTCCCATCCGGTCTTCTGCCTCACGAGCCCGGCACCCGAATGAATCGAACCTTGAGCATACGCCCACTTCAGCACCTCCAGGTGCCTGGCCCCGGCGGCGCGTGCGGTGGTCGTCCCATCCCATGGGCACCCGTGCTTCCGAGCCAACTTCAGCATGTCCAGGTGCCCGCCTTCAGCGGCCAATCGCGCAGGTGCGCACGTCCCAAGGGCAGCCGTTCTCCCGCGCCCACCTCAGCGCCTCCAGGTTCCCGCCCTGAGCGATCTTCGCACTCATACTCTCGTCCCACTTGCACCCGCGCTCTTTCGCCCAACGCAACAACTCGGCTGACGACACAAAAGAATTCCAATATAAACCGTGCCGTGGAAGGTTCGCGGCCAGCACCGCCGCGAAGAACGGCTTGGCGGTCAGTGCGAGCAGCGCGCGCTGGTTGGAACCCAGCCGCCGCAGCACGAATATGCGAAACACGTCCGGCAGCTCCTCGGCCAGTTTGAGCAGAGGCGTGGCAGGGGGGGTGCCGTCGACGTCGGGGGGGATATCCTGGATCCCGCCGAGAACACTCTTGGCGGCGATCTCGCTCGCGGGAGGTGGCGGCGCGCTGAGACGCAGGACGCGGTGGACCGGCGCCGCCGCGTCGAGCTCCCCGTCGAGGCCCGCGCTGGAGGCGACGCGCGCCAGCCCTTTGGACGCCAGGAGGGCCAGCAGGTCGTCCGCGGTGACCAGCACGTCTTCGTTGTCATACACGAGGTGGCCGAGGAGGGAGGCGAGGTCGTCGGACAAGCGCAGGACCGCGCGCGCGGCCGCGGCGGCGGCGGCGGGGCGGGCGTCGTCGGCTGGGGGGGGAGGATATATGGGGAGGTGGGCAGAATGCATGCCGGTGGGCGGAAGGGGGCGCGGCGGAAGGGGTAGAGGGGAGGCGGGTGCAGAGGTTTGTGCGGGGGCTCGACTCTTCAACTCTCGACGGCACCCAAGGAGAGATTGCTGAGGATAGAGGGCATCCTTCTTTTTGCATTTTGAACTTCACCACTGGGCTTTGGAAGAGCAACAACCCTACTGCTCACAAGCTCACGCGCCCGCCCAACCCCAGCCGCCGCCGCCCCTTCTTTGTATCATCCTGCGGTTTCGCCGCCTCGAGCCGTTTCGTGTCCATGGCGGTAGGCTCCTCCCGCGGCAGCGGCCGATACAACCTGCGGCCTCTGGCGGCGCGCCTCCGTGGGGCCTACGCCCTCGCCGACTCGCCGCTGCTGGGGCGGCTGCTGCAGGAGCTGCCCGCCGTGTTCGACGCGGAGGTGCTGCCGTTGCTGGACCCCACCGCGCGCGCGCTGCTCGCGCGGTGCGGGCAGGCGTGCCGGGTAGGGCCTGCCGGACATCGCTCTTCACGTCAAAAGGGTGCCTCACAACTTAAGACACGAGAATTCAAAGTGCGTTGGCCGACGTGGCGACCAATATCTGCCAGACCCTAGAGCCTGGACGCGGTGCTGCGGTGCCCCACGCTGCCTTGCGCGGGCCGCACCGCCGGGGTGAACCTCGAGGTTGATTACTTCGTCACCTCCGTCACGCTACTGGCGTGGGTGGGGCCTGGTGGATGCTGCTCGCCACGTTATAGGGTAACTCTAGAGACGAGGGTCCGCAGTTCAGCAGTGTGTTGGATGACGTGGCGGCTAATATCTGCCATGCCCTACACGCGGGCCAAGGCGAAGGGATGCCCATGGAACAACTCGCACGGTGTAACCCAGCGCTACAATACGTGTGCGCTCGCTGCGAAGGGAGGACACCTGGCCGTGTTGGTGTGGGCGCGTGCGCACGGCTGCCCGTGGCGGGCCGAGTGTATTTGTGCGTGGGCCGCGAATAGCGGGCACCTGGCGGTGTTGCGGTGGGCGCGGGAGCACGGCGGCTGCGCGTGGGATGCGAGGACGTGTGGAGGCGCCGCTGCGGGCGGGCACCTGGCGGTGCTGCAGTGGGCCCGGGCGCACGGCTGTCCGTGGGATACGGCCACGTGCGCTGCGGCCGCTGCAGGCGGGCATCTGGAGACGCTGCGGTGGGCGCGGGAGCACGACTGTCCTTGGGATGGCTTGACGTGTGCGCGGGCAGCGGCAGGAGAGCACCAGGAGGTGCTGCAGTGGGCGCTCGCTCACGGCTGCCAGTGGGATGGAAGCACCTACGCCGATATGCTCGCTGCACAGGTGGTTGCTGCGGCGGCGGCGAGGGCGGTGAAGACTTTGCTATTCTTGCTCTCGATTGTGGCGTCCAATTTGGTGGCACTGGCGGTGGAGGCGTTCGACACGTGGCACACATCATCTCACTCCGGGATCCACTTCCTCCTCATCCTCCTCGTCCGCCCCCTTGTCTTCGTCCTCCTCCACACCATCACCTTTTACGTCGTCTTCGTCCGACTGTTCTCTTTCTGGATCATCCTCTTTGCATCTTGGCAGATCCCCACCTTCATGGCGTTGGCTCCACGGCAACGCTACCTCCTCCACCTTGGCTTATTCTCCATCGACGTCCTCCTCGGTTTCGTCGTCGTCGCCTTTCAGATGTTCCGCCGCGTCTCCATCATCGCTCTCCTCCACTGCCTCTTTGCCATGTTCACCCCTTTACTGGCTGCTGGAGTGCGAGCACTCCTCCGCTGACCGTTTGCTCAGTCAGAGTGTACTCGTACACAATTGTGCAGAGGGCAAGAATGTACAGAGAGTGGGCACGGGTGAGTAAGTGTATTCAAAGTAGACCAGCCGAAGCTTGGAGGAAGCATGAGATTGAGCAGAAGGTGGAGTGTAGTAGGGCAACTGAGAATGGTAAAACTGCGGTGATTCGAGATATTCGTTATCCGGATAACTCTCACGCTCACCTCACACAAGGTGTGCTATTGAATAAAAACTGCTCTGTTCGAATTGACCGCCCAAGGCAACGGCTGAATGACTGGAGGAGACGTTTTACGGCCCGGACTGAGCCGGGTAGCTTGAAGCTCCAAAGCTACGTTCGATTCCTCACACCATAAAAAAGGCGTCAGCACCTCTTTGAGTGAAACATGACAACCAGGCCGCGGCACGCGTATGCTTTTCGCGCGTATCGCATCGCGCTTCGCTTCACAACACCTCAACTCATTTAAAATTTAATCGCTAAATATCCTGCCTAAATAAATACACTACGATAGCACGTATCAATGGTCCTGTCGCCCTGACACTAAGCCGATGAACACCTCCGCGTGGCTCACGCGCCTCAACCCTCCGCCTCTCACTCACGCTCCCACTGCATAGCGCACACGCCACCGCCGCTCACTGACGCGCCCACCGCCGTGTGGCTTACACACCCCCGACAGTTAGAGATAGACACCTCCGCGTGTTTCAGGAGGCACCAGGCTTTCGCCATGCCCCCATAAGCTCATTAGGCTCACTCGACACTCGCTGATGAGGCCACCGCCGCATGGCACTCACAGACCTCCGCCCTCCTCCGCTCTATCACCAGCACGCTCACGAGCCGCCCGTAGCCGCGATCCGTTTCCGCGCCGCCCCCGCGCTCTCTACCGGCTTCATCTTGATGGCCCCGAAGGACAACCCCGGCCCCGCCACCACATTCTTCAAAAGCGGCTTCGACCCCGGCATACTGCTCACTCCCGCGATTAAGGCCCAGGATATAATTACACGAGTACGTCAGGCAATGTGTTAGGATGTATCACGAGTCACGAGTTACTTGTCTTATGTCGAAATGGCCTGTCCTTGCGCCATACGCCCAGGAATGACACAGTACATCAACGAGGTGTTACACGTCGAATGTCGAAACTCGCACGCCCAGAAATTAGTAAATAAATGACCAGGGGCCTCACCCGAGTTCCTGCCGGCCTGCGGGGACATGGGCATGTAGGAGTCCTCGCAGGAGGGTCATCGAGAACAAGCACTCGACCGATTTCGGAGCCTGACTGACTCTCATGGTGCAATGCTCATACAGACGCGCGGAGGAGGAGGAGGAGGAGGAGGAGGAGGAGAAGGAGGAAGAGGAGGAGAAAGAGGAGGAGGAGGAGGAGGAGGAGGAGGAGGAGGAGGAGATTCAACGTTGGACGAGTGTTTGTTCTCAACGACCTCCCTGCCTCGTCCATGAGCGGCGGCGGCGCGGGCAGCTCCTTCAACGTGAACACCGAGTACAACATCTCCAGCAAGCCAGGTCCGGGCAACCATGAAGAGGTATCGTAAGAGGAGAAACGACCACATTGAGCGACACCAGACTGTATCTTTCAGCACGGGGCCTTGAGTCAGCAGTCCCAAGCCTTGAGTGGTGTCGTGTCGGGTGGAAAAGCCGTATGAGAACTGACGTGGGGGAGCCAACATGCACTATGCGCGAACAGTCAGGATGATGCCGGGCCTTAGTGGCGAGGGGATACACTGGTACACTATGAGCAAACAGTCAGGATGACACTGGTGCCCGGCCCCACCAAGAGGTCCACGGCCACGCCCTGGCTGCCGCGCATGGTGCCGTCCACAGCGGCGGGCTCCAGCACCACCTGTGGCAGTGCGCGCAGGAAGAACCGCGCCAGCTGGTCCCACTTGTAGGGCCATGGTAGATATTGCTCGCCACGTCACAGGACTGCGAAGGGGGCAGTATATTGAATTCAAAGTGGGGGTAGTTAGATGGAGCTAGCGGTCGATTGAAATCATATCCGTAGCTCTCGAGCCATTCTCTCTCAACAATTGAGACAGGAGGGCGGCAGCGTTGTGACACGGGTCTGTGGCGCTGGCAAAGTCAAGCAAGACAACAGGGTTCGAAAGACGTGTCGATGGCGTGGTGGGCTGTATCTGTGGCAGGCCGTACCCAGTTGTCCGCCTTGCACGCGGTGCTCGAGCCGTTCGAGAACGAGTGCATCTGAATGTCAGCCTGTTGGTCACGAGGAGGAGATGACATGAGAGAGCAAGGTCAGCGAAGACGAAAGCCTCGTACCACCGCAGGGATTGAATGAGTAGTGGACCCGCAGGGGCTTCTCGCTGTCAAATAGTAGTTGGTCAAACAACGTGACTAGATTTATGACGAGCTGAGCCGGCGGATACCCGCTTCGGTTGCACGCCATCGCATATTTGCGTTCTAGAGTGTGTTCTCGGCCCCCGTGGGTCTCTGCTCACGCAGTCACGCCGTCTAGTCGCTGCCGCCGCTTCCGGCGCCCGTGTCCGAGGAAACTTGGAAAACCAAGCATTGAATCGATTCAACCCTTGAGGCAAGGGAGGGGGCGTGTTGTGCCCACTGCCGTCGGGGACGCACGGGGAAGTAGCGGCTGCATATCTCCGCGACGAGGAACCCGTTCGCCGCGTCCCTGCGACGGTGCGGAGCCAGGGAGCGCGTTCAGTCAAAGGCCAGGGCCGCCGCTTTGGGACGTGAAAGGGTGGTCAAAGCAAACAACGACGCCCCTCTTCGCCCTTATTCGGCACGCACGTTTTAGGGGGACGGACGCCCATTTGTGATGTGACGTTGGCGCGGCGGAATGGGTACGGTGGAATCGGGGCCACCGGGGCGTCAAGCACTCACCGGCGCACGTTCTTGACACTGTGCGAGAGGTCGAGGCCCTGCACCCACCGCAGCACCTCGCGGCGCAGCGCGCGGTCCGGCGGCGCGTGTACCAGGCAGCAGGGGCTTGTTCCCATTTCCGCTCAATTCGAGCTTGCTGTGCCCCTTTCCGCTCAACTTGAGCTTACTCCATCCCCCATGTAATCCAAATTGACCCGTGGATGTGTTCCGAAGGTGTTCAAGTTGAGCTCTAACGCGAGCGATGTGTCCTGAAGGTCCTCAAGTTGAGCTCTGAAGTGAGCGAGTGTAAGCCCCTGCCAGGCAGCTGCCGCTGTGGTTCAGCGACCCCATGTTCTTTTCCCCGAAACAAACTGGCCGACTCACAACCGAATTAGCGTCGCGGTCCCTTTGTCGGGTCGGCGCTTCGTTCCCGCCCCGGGATGATGCGCGGGGATGACCGGGGGACGGGCGCCGTGGGTTCTGGAGCTACGGGCGCAGGCCGCTTCCCCATCCGTCTCTCCCAGCTTCACAAAAAATATTTCGGAGCCACGCCGCCCGACCGCGACCCGCCGTTCTTCCGGATTTAACGATTCGTGACGTCATCCAAAGTCGGCACATTAGCACAGCTGGCGGTGCCGCTTCACACTCCACTCAGGCGCGCTCGTGCTTCCCCGCTACGGCACCGAAGATCCCTGAGGGGGCGAGGGCGTGGTGGTCATGATGGCGGTTATGCGTTGCGTCGCGCCGGCGGCAGTTCCGGCGTTGGGTGTGCGCGCACCTCCACGGCTCGGCGATGTCGGGGGAGGGGCAAAGACGATGCGGCTTCGGCACCCTGGTGACGCGGCGCTGCGTGGGAAGCTGAAGGGCTGGCGAACGTGGGCGGGGGGCATGGCGGCGATGCGGTGCGTCGCGGCAGCTGCGGTTCCGGCGTGGGGCACGCGCGCGCCGTCGCCGCTCGGGGCCGGGGGAGTGGCGGCGGGGAGGCTGCGGCTGCGGCGCCGGAACGCAAGCGACGCGGCGCTGTGCCCGCCTTCGACAGTTCACCGGAACCAGAACTTCCGGTCGTGGTGCAAGGAGACCGGGCGGGAGGCAGGGGCTTACACTCGTCCACTTTTCAGCTCAACTTGAGCGCTTTGCATGGGATAGGGGGTGCGTGTGGGGGGTGTTCAGCCCGTGGTAAGGGGTTGTTTAGGGTGTGTAGGGTGTTTTCTTGTGACCGACATGGCACAAGTTGAGCTGAGAAGTGGACGGATGTAAGCCTCTGGCGGGAGGACCTGCTGCGGGAATGGGACGACCCCGACATGGCGCCCCACGAGGTGTCGCGCGGGTCCACGGCAGGGGCTTACACTCGTTCCCATTTCAGCTCAACTTGAGCTCTTCCGTCCACCGTGTAACCCAACTTAACTCATGAATGTGTCCTGGAGTTGCTCAAGTTGAGCTCTAATGTGAACGAGTGTAAGCCCCTGGTCCTCGGCGACGATTGTGCGGTGGAAATGTGGGAACGATGGGTGCGGGTACACGTGGGTCGCCCACCCTGCGCATCGCACTAAGCCCAACCCCGTCTCAGGCGGGTGCCCGAAGTGCCACCCAATAGGGAGGCCTCGGGCAGGGGCTTACACTCGTTCACATCTCAGCTCAACTTGAGCGCATTTTATGGGATAGGGGGTACGCGTAGGGGATGTGCGGCTCATGTTAAGGGGGTGTGAGGGGGTGTGTAGGGTGTTTTGGAGTGTCAGACACGGCTCAAGTTGAGCTGAGAAGTGGACGTGTGTAAGCCCCTGGCCGCAGGGCAGAGTGGTTCCGCTGCCGACGGCCCCCAACAACCTCCAGATGTGGTGTGCAGCGACCGGGCGGGAGGGGTTGCTTAGCGAGTGGGCGCACCCCGACAAGGGGCCGATTGAGGTCACGCGGGGGTCGAATGAGAAGGTGCCATGGAAGTGCGGAAAGTGCGGTGGGACGTGGGTGGCAAAAATTGGGCAGGGCGTCTGGCAGAGATCACCCGCCACGTCATCACACGCGCTTGAACCCTCGCCTCTTGAGTTAATCGACACCCTATGACGCCGGGAGCAGTTTCCGCCCGACCCTTTAATTGGGAATCGCACGAAGTGCAAACAACCCTCCGGGTGCCCAATGTGCCGTCCAAGAGGGCGGCCGCGCGGGCGAATTGTTCCGCTGCCGACGGCCCCCAACAACCTCCAGGTGTGGTGCGGGGCTACCGGGCGGGAGCAGCTGCTCGGGGAATGGGCGCACCCCAACAAGGGGGCGATTGAGGTCACTCGGGGGTCGAGTGAGAAGGTGCCGTGGAAGTGCGGGAAGTGCGGGGGGACGTGGGAAGCAAGAATTTTCGATCGCACGAAGAGCAAATATCCCACTGGGTGCCCAACGTGCAGGTGGGGAAACGCGCAAAGCGATTCCACCATAGCATCGCACTCGCAGATGGCACGATGACATTAGACTAGAAACCCGGTGACATGAGACCAGAAAACCACTTACACTTACATTTGGGACAGAAATTCACTGACAGCTGTGACGATGATCTACTCAAGGTACAAAAATATAAGCAGACAACCCGCCCACGGCGCTGATTGATACCATACATACTCATAGATCGATGAACGTTGTAAACAGATGAATACAAATTATGGCTAGATGGAGGTACAGTTCTCAACATCTACACGTTTGAGTACGTCCCCACTCTAAGTAAACACACTCTTCGCCTAAGATGAGGGCAGGTACACTTTGACTACACTATGACAACCACACCCAAAGACCCGGAGACCAGCAGGACATGAACCGCCCAATCGTAACCCGCCGGCCCGTCACCCAAACACTCGCAGGACACGAATCGTCTCAGTCAGCACCCGAAGGGCAGCTGGGCCCGAGGCTAGGGAGCCGACGTGGCCTGTACGGTAACGCCGCCGCTAAGGAGCTTACACAGCGGCCGGCACTGCGGCGTGGGGATTGTACATTTACTTCTTCCGATGGGGTTAGATAATGCTCACCATGTGAGTGCCTTGGGGCTCGATGACCGTTGCAAAAATAAATACTAAGGCTGGATGCCCGATACTAAGGCTAAGACTAGATGAACACGATGCGAAGACTCGACACCTGAAGCTAGGGAGCCGGCCCGGCCTGTAATGCCGCCGCCCAGAACAACAGAAGTTTAAACAGCGGCCGGGACTGCGGCACGGGGCTTGTATGTCACCCCTCTCGTGTCATCGCCGGCTCCCGACCCCGCCCCCGACCCCGCCCCCGACCCCGCCCCCGACCCCGCGCCCACGCCCGCGCCCACGCCGCGCCTGGTGGACCCCGAGAGTCCCTCGTACCCGCCGCCGCCCGCGCCGGCGCCCGCGCTCGTAGTGTACCCAGTGTACCCGCCACCGCCCGCCGCGCCCGTGCCCGCAGTGTACCCAGTGCCTGCAGTGTACCCAGTGCCTGCACCAGTGTACCCCGCGCCCGCAGCCGCGGCGGTCGAGTCGCTCACCGTAGGGGTCGGCAGCGGCGCCGAGGGGCGGAACGAGTATCTCGAGCTGGTTCCCAGGCGCCCGAGCTGCGCCTCGTTGACCTGGCCGTTGTGTAGCGCCGCAAGTTGAAATTGAAACCGAAAGTTGAGCGCATTATACCATATTTTAGTTTCAAGAGCTGAAAACCAGGCGCCTTCAACATTGAGTTGGGTTTCAACTTACACCGTCCCACCGTTGAGCCACTGGATCATCTGCTGGTTGCTGACCAGCAGCGCCTGGCTCTCCTCCATGTAGCGGCGCAAGATGAATTTGAATGCAACAGTTGATAGCAGTTTATGAGATTCCAGTTTCAAGCGCTGAAATCACAGGTGCTTTCAACACGGGTTTTGGAACTGTCAACCTGCACCGCCCTGCCTCCAGCTTCGCGCGCTGGTCCTCCACCCGCGACGTCAGGGTGCGCACCTCAGAGCGCGCGGCGTCTGCCTCGCGCACCAGCTCCGTCTGCTCCCGCGCACTCTTCTCGAGCGCGCTTTGCCGCTCGCTCAGCAGCGTCTCCTGTTGCGCAATGACCGCCGCTGTATAGGGCGGCATTTGACTATATATTTAAACTGCGTTGTCAGACAGGGTCTGGCGGATATTGCTCTCGCCACGTCATAGGATGCCATTCAAATCAATAAACAAGGGTTCAAATGCGTTATATGCCAGGGCCTGGTATGCATTGCTCGCAACGTCATCGGATTTCATTCACTCAAGAAACGAGGGTAAAAGAATGCGTGTCGATGACATGGTGAGCAAGGGCAATATTTTGGATTCTCCCTGCCGCCTTGAGTTTGGCCTTTGCCTTGGCCGAGCGCAGCTCCGCCTGCAAGCGCTCGATGATCTGGTTGCCCTTGCGGATCTCGCCGGCGGAGGCCGACACGCGGTCCTCCGCGCGCGCCGCGCCGGCACGCGCATCCTCCAGCGCGCTCTCCATCGACGCCTTGTGCGACTCCGCGCTCTCCAGCCGCCCCTTGATGTAGGGATTGATGTATGGTGCTCGCCACGTCATTAAACACATTTTGAACTGTTGGTTCTTGAGTTAACTGACTCATGGATGATGCTCGCCACGTCATCAACCCCACTTTGAAACGTTGTTTCTAGAGTTATCTGGCATCCTATGACTTAGCGAACACTATCCGTCAGTCCCAATAGTGCTCGCCACGTCATCAAAGGCATCAAATGGAATCCTATGACATGGCGCGCACTATCCAACAGTCCGTACCTTGAGGACCTTCATCATCTCGTCCTTGTCCTTGAGCTGCTGCTCCAGCCACTCCACGCGCAGCCCGCTCTGCGCCGTGCTCTTCTCGCGCTCATGCCACCCCGAGTGCCAGGAACCCCGCCTCCACACACCGTCGCGGCTCAGGATGGGGTAACAGGACACCATCAACGGCGAGCGAGAATGCGAGAGTACTGTCGAATGCCAAAACCAAGCCACAGCTTTTGACCCAGAATTGGTCCATGATGAACAGGATTCTTTGTGGTACAGGCACATAGGCTGTATAGGCGCAAGGCGAGCTGGTTCTGAAATTCAGGGTACTGTCGTGGTGAAAAGAAAAGGGCGCTTACTGGACCAACACATCCCGTGCCGGGGAGTGAAAAGCCAGGGAAGAGGAGGGGAAGGGAGAGGACTGAAGAGCGGAGGGGATCCGCGCCTTGTCGAGGTCCTTGTTGACTTTGCGCAGATTCTTGAGCTCCTCCTTGGTCACCTTGAGCTCGGCGTCCGCCACGCCGAAGCGCGAGGACAGGTCGGACACCTTGCTGTCCAGCTTGTACTTAGCCTCCATGAGCTCCCGCGCGCGCGCATCCAGCTCGTTGTTGCGCGAGGTGAGGGAGTCGATCGTGTTGTAGCGGCGCAAGTTGAAATTGAAAGCAAATTTGAAGCGAAATTGAAAGCCGTTTTGTCATATTCTAGTTTCAGGCGCTTAGTTCCAGGCGCTTACAAGGTGGGTTTGATGGGGTCAACCAGCATCGCCCTACCGTGCTGCGCATGCCCGCCTCCGCCGCGCCGCGCTCGCCCTCCAGCCGCGTCTTGGTGTTCTCGAGTTCATCCATCGCCGCCATCTTGAGCCGCGCCGCCTGCTCGTCCAGCCGCGTCTGCGCCGCGGTGTCCGCGTGCCCTGATGAATCCCGTTCCGCTGCGAGATCGGCGCTGGCCGACTCCAGCTCATTCCGCGTCGACCGCAATTCGACCGACGTCCCTGCATGCGCCTCGCTGTACCGGCGCAAGTTGAAATTGAATGCAAAGTTTGCAAGCGGTCCATCATAGTGTAGCTTCAACCTTCAAGCGCTGAAACCATTGGCGCGTTCAACACGAGTTTTGATACTAACCTGCACCGCCCTACCTCGCGCCACTTGTTCCGCTCCTCGCGCACGTCCAGGAGGCGCGCGGCCAAGTACTGCTTCAGCGCGGCGTCGTCGCCGGGCGAGAAGCGCAGCGAGATATGCGAGAGATGCTTGAACTGGTTGGTCTCCACCACTCCGAGGTGGGAGTCGGTGAGGGTCCCCGCGCCAACACGCAGCACCGCCAGAAACCGCGGCTGCTCCTCGCTGTAGCGACGCACGTTGATTTTGAAAGCAGAGGTCGAAGGGGATTCATCAAATCTTAGTTGCAAGAGCGTAGTTCCAGGTTCTGTCAACACGGCTTTCAGGCGCTGTCAACACGGGAATTGCATGCGCTGTCAACACAGGCTTCAGGCGCTGTCAACACGGGTTCCATCGGTTCAACCTGCACCGCCCTACCTCGCCGCGGCTGCCGATGCACTCCTCCAGCAGCTCGATAAACTTGTCGGGGAACTGCGCGAAGTCCACGAGGATGGACTGCTCGGTTTTGAGCGCCTGGAACTCCTCCTCGGACACCTCCATGTGGTGGAAGAAGAAAGGGTCCGACTCGCTGGTCACGTGGATGCGAAGCACCTGCATAGCACGAGGCGACACGGGGGGGGGGCGGAGGAGGGAGGGATAGGTCAGCGCATCGTTGACGGAGATTAAGGCGCGACGACG
>Ga0307489_10000361_pt1 | contig 26627 bp, 49 predicted proteins | sample SB12metaG_FD_202247 | JGI IMG/M metagenome (GOLD analysis project Ga0307489, IMG submission 202247) | Sea-ice brine microbial communities from Beaufort Sea near Barrow, Alaska, United States - SB 1.2 | ecosystem: Environmental > Aquatic > Marine > Coastal | place: USA: Alaska | collected... | reverse complement strand
CCGTCGCCGAGTGCGCCGGCGGCCTCGCTCTCGGGCTGGTGCGCGCGCTGGCGCCCAAGCTGGGTGTCGCCGCCGCCGCCGCCGCCGGGCCGCACGCGGGCGAGGCCGGCAAGGACGCCGCGCCCGAGCCCCGCGACGCGCGCGCCCTGGCGTTCCTCGTGGCGCTGCTGCGGCGGTTCCGGCGGCAGGTGGGTGCCGCGGCGGAGGCGGAAGTGCACGCGGCGCTGGAGGCCCCGGGGGTGGCGCCCGAGGCGGCGGCCGCCATCGCCCACGCGCTGTCGGGGCGCTCTGCCGGCGCGGGGGGGGAATCCATGGAGTGAGTGTAGTGAGCGAGCCAGCGATACTGACTGATGTTGATACTGAGACGGCAGCACAGTCGAGCGTCGAGTCGGGAGCATAGTCGCGCGTCGAGTGAGGCAGTTTGTGGTCATTTCACATCTAAAGAGGCGTGTGCACGCGAGTCCTTGTAGATGTCACTGCGTTCCTGTCGTGTGTTTCATTGCCAGTTTCCCACCTTCCGTTTCCCCCCAGTCAGCCCGCCGCGCTCCCTCTGCCGCCCGCGCCGGCGCCGCGCCTCGAGGCACGCGCCTTTGCGCGCACCCCCGCCGATGCTGGGCGCCGCGAGTCTGGCGCCGTCGCCCGTTTGCGCCGCGCCGCGGTTGTACCACTGCTTCCGAATAAGTGCAGATGCAGCCCCCCACCGGATCTGCGCAGTGATACAAAAAACACCTTCCCCGATTTTCACGACAGCTCTCCATCTTGTCACGTAAACACTCCTTTCTGCACTGCATTCGCACGCTCCCCACCGCGCTCGACACTGTCCACCGCCGACCCCCCGCGAACATCAGAGCCAAGGTGCGTATCCTCACACTCGGTCGCGCCCCGACGTTGTTCGTCCGCGCCGCGCGCTTTTTGGCCAGGGTCGAATGTCACGGGTGAAGGGCCGGTCAATTTGTGTCGTACTGTAACCGTCAACGTCAACCTTCATTCGTTGGAACGCGCCGACAGCGACGCGGGCCAGCTTGGGCGCGCGCGGACGCCCCGCTGCGCGCGGAAACGACCTCGCATCGGGATTCGAGCTGCGGCGAGCGCCTGGAGGCGGCGGGGCGTCCAGCTCCCCCTCCGGCAGCTCACCATTTGGGGGGATGCCCTGCGTATCGGGCGTGGGGGGTGCCCTCTGTACCTCCGTCCCCGTCCCCGTCCCCGTCCCCTTCTCGTCACCCTTCTCCAGTGAGCACAATGAGAATGCACTCACTTGTGGCCTCCACTGCAGGCGAGCGCCGGCTGCCACCGCCGAGCCGATCGAGAAGACGAGCGAGGCGGCGATGGCGCCGACGGAGCTCGCGAAAGGGTACCACGAGGAGGCGAAGCGGGGGCTGGCGGATGACCAGTACCTCAGCGGGGAGTGCTACGAATTAGGGAAGGACGGGCTGTCGGAGAACATGTGGATGGCGGCAGCGTTGTATCGCAAGGCCGCGGAACAAGGGCACGCGGAGTCCCAGAGCCAACTCGGTCAGATGTACTATCTCGGCGAGGGCGTGGAGCAGAATCTCGAGCTGGCGGTGTCATGGTACCGCGAGGCGGCCAACCAAGGGGACCCGGAGGGGCAGTATCGCCTGGGCTGTTGCTTTCGATTTGGCATGGGCGTGAAGGAGAACAATGAGTCTGCCGTGGAGTGGCTCCGCAAGGCCGCTGACGCAGGGATCGCTGGGGCGCAGGGCAATCTAGGCTCCATCTACGCGGAGGCGCAGAACGACGCACTGGCGGTGTCGTGGTGGGAGAAAGCTGCTGTGCTAGGTGACGGCATTTCCCAATACCGTCTCGGCCGCTGCTACATGAACGGCGAGCACAGCATTCTCATGGACGCTAAGCGCGCCAAGATGTACGTGAAGGCCGCTGCCAAGGATGGCTCCGCTGCGTCCACTCGCGCCATCGAAGCCCTGAAGAAGCTCCGGGGCGGCGCGCTGGAGCTGGAGCCCGGACCGTGCGCGTCGTGCGGCGCATCCGGCGAGAACGCCCACAGGTGCCAGGGCTGCAGCAAGGTGCGGTACTGCAACCGCGCGTGCCAGAAGCGGCACTGGGCGAGCCACAGGCCCGACTGCGGTGCCCGCAAGGCATGCCTGTGCTTCACCTGCGCTCGAGATCGGCGCTCGGGCGATGTGTGCGCCGCCGTGAACGCGAACGAGAGCAGCAGCACTTAGACAATGCGTGTGGTCATGTGAACGACCAACGAACGTCCGGCACATCGCGCGGGAGATGCAGAGAGAGACGCTTCTGCCTGTATAAGGAGTCACCGGGCTTAAGCCCTCCGCTGCCCCTGGATATCTGAACTTAATGACCCCTGTACTATGAACCCACGCACTGCGCAACGCTGTTTCAGTTTATTTGTTCGCTAAACGGCACTAACACGTGCAGTTCCACAATGTAGTGCCCAGCTAGCTCAGCACGACGTTCAATGCCTGATACACAGTTCTACAATCTCTATTATATATAACGAGCAACTGTTATTTCGTTCTTGGTGTCAAGACTATCCATCTCCCTGGTCCACACCATCCTCACGCGTCACGCGCGGCGCGGCGCGCAGGTTGAGCCCTCACCCACTGCGCCACCTGCTCGATGACCTGCGAGTTCTGCACACGCGTCCGCGTCCCACCGCCAGTGGTGCTCCACCGCCCATGTCAGCACCCCAGGTGCCCGCCCGCACACGTACCTTCATCCCACGGGCACTGGCGCTCCCGCGCCCACTTCGGCACCTACAGGTGCCTGCCCGCAGCCGTGTATCCACACGTCATCGTATCCCACGGACAGCCGTGCTCCCGCGCCCACCTCACCCCTCTCCAGGTGCCCAAACAGAGCTGCGGCGCGACACGTCATCTCATCCAGCGGGCAGTCGTTCACCCGCGCCCACTTCAGCGTCTCCAGATGCTCGCCCGCAGCAAGATATTCATCGTCTTTGTATTTGCATGGCGTCGCGTCGGTTCTGGATGAGTGGTGTGCGGCATCAGTCCTACTCTGGCTGCTGGCGCACCCATGCGTGAGTCTCGGGGTGTCGCCGGGACTCCATTGCACAGTTTCGCTTTTATCCACGGGCAGCCGTGCGCCCGCGCCCACTGCAGCACGCTCCAAATGCCCGCACTGAGCGGCTGCGTGACACGTCGCCGGGCCCCACGGGCAGTCGTGCTGCCGCGCCCACTGCAGCACCTCCAGGTGCCCGCCCCAAAGCCATGCAGTAACACATCAACTGATCCCACGGGCAGTCGTTCTGCCGCGCCCACCGCAGCGTCTCTAGGTGCCCGCCCCAAGCGGCGAGTGCACAAGGGATGTACGACCCGCCCCAGTCCCGGTACCAGCGCCTCACGCCCCACGCGCACCGGTTCGCCCTAGCCCAAGCCAGCCGCTCGGCGGACGTGCACAACTCCCTGAGCCGGAGCCGCCCCGTCACTCCCTTCGACAAGCGCGGGAGCCCCGAGGCCAGCACCGCCGTCAGCCAAGGCCGCCCTTAGGCTACCTGTGCGAGCATGGTTAGGTCCGTAGGGTCGAGTCGGCCCAACACTTCCTGTTCCACGAGATCGGGCAGGACCTGGAGCAGAGCGAGCAGCGGCGGCCGGGGAGGCGGCGCAGGGTCTTCCGGCGGGGGACTTCCCTCTGAGGGCGTCGCTCCCGCTCCCAGCAGCTCCTCGATCAACGGCGCGCGGAACCCCCCGGCGTTGGACGAGGTGGAGAGGCGGTGGTGGAGGACGGGGTGGAGGCCATAGCGCTTAAGTCGTGCGCAGCGTGGCGCTGGGGGGCGGCGGGGGAAAGTGAGGCACGTGCGCCGCCGCCACAACGCAGTTGTTTTTACTCCCCAGAACCAACGAGAGCCACGACTGTCTTGCCAATTTTCCTCCGGGGTTTTCCTCGGAGGCGTTTCCTACCAGCAGCCCTACTAACTGGTAACCCTATATTTCCAGGCGTTTCACCCTACTCAAAAAAGAAGAGGTCGGCCCCACGCCAGCACTTTACCACACTCGGCAAGCAAAGACAACAACCCGTCGACGAGGTTGGCAGAGGAGGCTGGCCGCGCCGGCACGACAGCTGCGGCGGTTCGTATGCAACCGCCACGCAGTTCTTGCGTCGGACAAAACTCTCACGAGAAAGGGGGCGAAAGACCGGTCTACCGGTAAAAAAGCTGGGCTGGGATTTTCCCCGCGGATTTTCCCGATGTGCGGTGATGGTATTCTTGAATATTCCTGCGTATTAGGATCGTTTGCGTATTTGCGTTACGTATGAGCAGAACACGTGAAGCATTTCGACACTAACTCTCATGTACTGTCTGAAAATTGTCCGCGGCGCTCCGCGCCGGGTGGGCTGAGTATTCTTGGGTATTTCTGCGTATTTGCGTAATATTATACCGGTTTTCCCAACCCAGGTAAAAAGAGATAAAGGGACCCATTGATTTCAGGCGCAGGGGCCGCAAATTGTGATTTTCGCCAGCAAAATAGGGGTGATTTTGAAAGCCACTGGCCTCCCCATCAGCGAAGACACGGCGCCCCTCGAACACACGGCGACGCACCCGCCCCTTCCCCCAGGCCTACACAGCCCTCTCCACCTCCACGCTCATGCAACAGGCGGCGGCGGTGGCGGATCCTCCATAGGCGGCCTAGGATGGCGTCGCAGGACCAAGCAGTGTCGGTGGCGGGAACCGATGAAATCGAAGTCGAAGTCCCCGCTCCCGCTGAGTTGCGGCACTTCGAGGACCCCTACGTGGCGGTGAGCGCGGCGTGGCACCTCGCGCTGGACGAGGCAGGGGGCGCATTCACAACCATGTATCGGGCATAGAGCGGAGCACATCAACATACCTTCAGGGTGGACGCTCATACCGACGTACGTGAGTCGCTTCAAGGCGGTCAGACCATCGTATGAACGTGTATCCTCGGCGGGGTGTGGTTTTCGTCCATTCAACGTCGAGTTAAGTCGTTCTCAGGACCCTGCTGCGAGGGGGACACCGCGCGGGCCAAGCTGCTGAAGCGCCTGCGCGACGCCGCGGAGCTCGCCAAGGACGCTGCCGCGGCGAGCGACGCCAGCGGCGATGCGAGTGCCCGTGCCCCAGCGGGCGACGCCGCCACAGCAACTGGGGGCGACGGCGACGAAGGCGAAGGCGACGGTGATGGTGTCGGGGCGGCACCCGGGCCCGCACCCGCACCCGCACTCGCGCTCGCCGGCCAAGGAGACGACGGCGACGGCGACTCCGGAGACCTGAGCCGCGCGCAGATGGCGCAGCTGAAGGCGCAGCTGGCGGCGTTCGGGCGGCTGAGCCGCGGGCTGGCGGTGGCCCCCGCGCTGATGGCTGCCGCCGCGCCCCCGGGGCCGGCCCTCGCAGGTGGCGGTGGCGGTGGCGGTGGCGGTGGCGGTGGAGGTGGGGGTGGGGACGGCGACGGCGACGGTGGTGGAAATGGAGGTGAAGACGGAGAGGGCCCGGTGACCGCGCTTCACGAGGCCACGCGCGAGGCGTTCGCCGCCAGCGCGCCCTCCTCCTCCTCCGCGCCCGGACCCGCCACGCACGACACATCCACGCACCCCGTCGGCACCTCCCTGGCGCGCCGCCGCATGCGCCAGCGCCTGGTGGACTCCAAAGTGGCCGCGCGCGTCAAGCAGATCCAGGCACGGTGTTTATTGACAACAAGCACTCGCCCGACGTTGAACCTCCTCTTCCTCCGCGCATCTAAAGCATGCTCGCACTCAAGGCAGCCATGCTCCGATCTCAGTTCGAGTGCGTGTGTTCTATGACCCTCCTGCCCGGCCCTGCCCGCGTCGCTGCCGACGGAGGTGCGGCTGACGGCCGTGATCGAGGGCAAGGCGCTGGGGCTGGTGGCCCTGCAGCGCAAGGTGCGGTACGAGGTGGCGCTGGAGCCGCGGCTGACGGCGGCGTGCGCGGCAGGGGCTTACACTCGTCCACTTTTCAGCTCAACCTGAGCCACTTCTCAGACAAAGTTCACCCTAGACAGCCCCTGATACCCCCTGACACACCCTACACACCACCTAGACAACCTCTAAATGTACCCCGTATCCCGCAGATAGCGCTTAAGTTGAGCCGAAAAGTGAACGAGTGTAAGCCCCTGGTGCGCGGCGCGGGGAGTGCTGCTGGACTCCGCGCTCATGCGCCGCGCCGCCGACCCCGCCACCTACGTCGAGATGATCACCCGCGCCGAGGTAAAGCGGTGCAGATTCACCCCAGGTTGACCCCATGCTGGCCGCGCTTGGTTCCCGTGCTTGAAGCTAAATTTCGATGAACCGCTTTCAAATTTTGCTTTCAAATCCAACTTGCGGCGCTACACCGAGGCGCTGAAAATGCAGGAGAAGCAGCTGCAGCAGAACGCGGTAGGGCCTAGGACGTTGCAGCTTGACCCCGGTTGAAAGCCATGTTGAAATTGCCTGATATCAGCGCTTGAAGCTAAAATTTGATATACCGCTTTCAAGTTTTGCTTTCAATTTCAACTTGCGCCGCTACGATGCGGTGGAGGAGAAGGCTCGGCGCGTGCGGGAGCACTCGCAGCACGTGATGGCCGCGGCGCGCGCCAACCAGCGCCAGGTGGAGGAGAGGCGGCGGGCCGAGGCCCAGCGCCGCGCCGAGGTGGAGGCGGCGGCGCGGCGGCAGCAGGCGGCGGCGGCGGCGGCGCGGCGCCGCGAGCACGAGGCGCGGGTCGCCGTGGTGGCGGAGCGGCGGCGCTGGCTCATGCAGCTGCTGCAGCACGCGCGTGACACCAAGGAGGGTGAGCGCACCGCCGCCAAGCGCAAGAAGGTGGGGGGTCGCAGGTCCAACCCGGGTTGACCGCGCTTGGATTCAGCGCTTCAAATCATAATTGAATAACATAATGATCCACTTTCCAACTTTGCTTTCAATTCCAACTTGCGCCACTATCTGAAGGCGCGCAACGACGGCATGCTGGCGTTCCACAAGCGGTGCCAGGCCGAGCTGCGCAAGGCAGGGAAGGTTACTGAGAACAAGCACTCGACGCTCGTTGAATCGACGAACCGAGTCCGCGCATCTATGCGAACATGAGGCACTCTCCCTGAAGCTACCTCGAGGTGGGTCATGGCAAGTCATGCTCCGATCTGGGTCGAGTGCTGGTTTTGAATGACCCTGCTCCGCGGGGGAGCGCGCGCGCATCCAGGCGCTGAAGGCGGGCGACGAGGAGGCGTACATGCGGCTGGCAGGGGCTTACACTCATTCACTTCTCAGCTCAACTTGAGCGCTTTTTCTGGGATAGGGGGTGCGCGGAGGGATTTTGTAGCCCGTCTTAAGGAGGTGTTATGGGGTGGTTATGGTGTGTAGGGTGTTTTTGTGTATCAGACACGGCTCAAGTTGAGCTGAAAAGTGAACGACTTCAAGCCCCTGGCAGCTGGTGCAGGATGGCAAGAACCAGCGCATCGAGGAGCTGCTACACACGACGGACGACCTGCTCAAGCACCTCGCCACGCGCATCGCCAACATGAAGACGGCGGCGGCGCGCGCCAGCGACGACCCCGAGCTCGACGATGAGTTCGCTGAGCTCGGGGCGGATTCGGGGACGGCGGGAGCGGGGGCTGAGGGGGAGGGGGTAGAGGGGGTAGAGGGGGCGGAGGGGGCGGAGGCGGGCGCCAAGGGGTCTAGCAAAGGGCAATCTAGTAAGAAGGGCGGCAGCAGGAGAGTAAATGGGAAAGCTGGGAATAGGGACCAGCCTGGAGGCGAGGATCGCGATTACGTCGAGGGTGAGGAGGAGCCCGAGGATGAGGACGAGGACGAGGGTGAGGATGACGACGAGGAGGACGAGGGCGTGCCGACGGCGGAGCGGTTCAGCGGCATCAGGCAGTACGGCAAGTTGGCGCACAGCGCGGTGGCCGAGGAGATCCTCACGCAGCCCAAGGCGCTCATCGGACCCAACGGTACGGCGGTGCAGCTTGACCCCAGCTTGACCCCGGTTTCACCGCGCTTGGTATCACCGCTTGAACTAAAATGTGATAAACTGCTTTCAAACTTTGCTGTCAATTTCAATTTGCGCCCCTACTCAACGGCACGGGCGCCATGCGGTCCTACCAGATCGCGGGGCTGCAGTGGATGATCTCGCTGCACAACAACAACCTCAACGGCATCCTCGCCGACGAGATGGGCCTGGGCAAAACGATCCAGGTTGGGCGAGTTCAAACCCGTGTTGAAACCGCCTAATGTCAGGTCTTGAAACTATGATACGATAAACTGCTGCCAATTGATGCTTTCAAATTCAACTTATGCCCCTACATACAGACGATCGCGCTGTTCGCGTACCTGGCGGAGGCGAAGGGCATACACGGCCCGCACCTCGTGCTGGCGCCGAAGGTGGGGCGCTGCAGGTTCACCCCAGGTTGACCCCGATTTGACCGCGCTCTGACGACGCTTGGTTTCGGCGATTGAAGCTTCAATGTGATGCACCGTTTCAGACTCTGCTTTCGATTCCAACTTGCGCCGCTACACCAAGGCTGTGCTGTCCAACTGGGCGCGCGAGTTCCGCATCTGGTAGGGCGCTGCAGCTTGACGCAATCAAAACCCGTGTTGAAAGCGCCTGTGCTTTCAGTGCTTGAAGCTTTAATACGATGAACAGCTTTCTAACTTTGCTTTGATTCCAAGTTGCGCCGCTACAATCTGGTGGCCGGAGTGCGACGTGGTCATGTACGACGGGGCCAAAGATTCGCGCAAGGTACGGCAGTGCAGGTTGAACCGATGAAACCCGTGTTGACAGCACCTGGATCTATGCTCTTGAAACTAAGGTATGACGGCTCGATTTCAAATTTTGCTTTCAATTGCAACTTGCGGCGGTACAGCGCGGCGATGTGCGAGGAGAAGGTGAACGGGCAGCGGTTCAACGTGGCAGGGCGGTGCATGTTGGTCCTATGACACCCAAGTTGAAACCGCCTGGATCTAAGCGCTTGAAACTAAGGTGTGATATGCTGCTTTCAACTTCTGCTTTCAAATTCAACTCGCGGCGCTACGACGTGCTGCTGACGCACTACGACCTGGCCATGTACGACAAGAACTCGCTCGGCAAGGTGGGGCGGTGCGGGTTGTCCCTGTGAACCCCACATTGAAAGCGCCTGTATCGAAGCGCTCGAAACTGAAATGTGATAAACTGCTTTCAAATGTTGCTTTCAATTTCAACTTGCGCCGCTACATGAAGGTGGGGTGGAACTACATCGTGGTGGACGAGGGCCACCGGTTGAAGAACCACGAGAGCAAGCTGTCCAAGGTGCTGGCCGCCGCCTACACGGCAAGGCCTTACACTCCTCCACATCTCAGCTCAACCTGAGCCAATATGGAGCCACAGCTGGTGTCCACTTCCCAGCTCAACCTGAGCCGTTTTTGTGACTTGAACTCACAACGTAGCCTACGAAAAGTACGCACGACAAACTGAAGAGTGAAGGCGTGCAGCCCACAAAAGGTGCTAACGTTGAGCTGAGAAGTGGACGAGTGTAAGCCCCTGGTACACGGCCAAGCACCGGCTGCTGCTGACGGGCACGCCGATACAGAACAACCTGACGGAGCTGTGGAGCCTGCTCAACTTCCTGCTGCCCTCCGTGTTCAACTCCAGCAAGGGCTTCGAGGCGTGGTTCAACGCGCCGTTCAACGCGGGGGCCAAGGGGGCGGGGGGCGACGACGCGGGGGCGCTGAAGGAGGAGGAGGAGCTGCTCATCATCCAGCGCCTGCACCAGGTGCTGCGGCCATTCCTGCTGCGGCGCAAGAAGAAGGAGGTGGAGAAGGAGCTGCCCGACAAGGAGGAGCACGTGCTCAAGTGCGACATGAGCGCGTGGCAGAAGACGTACTACCGCCAGGTGCTCAACCGCGGCGCCGTCGCCACCACCGAGGGCAAGGCGGGGGGGTCATTGAGAACAACCACCCGAACCAGATCGGAGCATGACTTGCATTCATAGCGAATGCTCATACAGACGACGTGCTGACTTTTCCGTCGATTTGACGTCGGTCGAGTCGTTGTTCTCAATGACCCTCCTCTACGGCGCGACAGCTGCAGAACACGGCGATGCAGCTGCGCAAGGTGTGCAACCACCCGTACCTGTTCCTGGAGGATTCGTTCTACAACCCGGGGGCGGACGACGAGCTGCTGCGCGCCTCCGGCAAGTTCGACCTGCTGGACCGTCTGCTGCCCAAGCTGCACCGCGGCAGGGGCTTACACTCGTCCACTTTTCGGCTCAACTTGAGCGCTTTCGTGCGATAGGGGGTGCGCGTAGGGGTTGTGTAGCCCGTGTTAAGGGGGGGGTTACAGGGTGTGTAGGGTGTGTAGGGTGTTTTCTTGTGACGGACACGGCTCAAGTTGAGGTGAGAAGTGGAGGAGTGTGCGCCCCTGCAGCGGGGCGGGCACCGCGTGCTGCTGTTCAGCCAGATGGTGCGCTGCCTGGTAGGCCGGTGCAGGTTGACCCTATGAAACCCAAGTTGAAGGCGCCTGGAACTAAGCGCTTGAAACTAGAATATGATGAACTGCTTTCAACTTTTGCTTTCAAATCCAACTTGCGCCACTACAGCCTGGACCTCATCGCCGACTACCTGGTAGGGCGGCGCAGATTGACCCCATCAAACCCACGTTGAAAGCGTCTGGAACTAAGCGCTTTGAAGCTAGAATATGGTAAAGTGCTTTCAATTTTGCTTCAATTTTGCTTTCAATTTCAACTTGCGTCGCTGCAACCTGGAGTGGCGCGGGTACGACTACCTGCGGCTCGACGGCGGCACCAGCGGCGAGGTAGGGCGGTGCAGCTTGAACCTATGAAACCCACGTTGAAACCGCCTGGGACTAATAAGCGCTTAAAACTAAAATCTGATTAAGTTACTTAAAACTAAAATCCGATGAACCGCTTTCAAGTTTTGGTTTCAAATTCAACTTGCGCTGCTACAGGGAGGCGCGCGGGGAGCTGCTGGAGAAGTTCAACGCGCCGCAGTCGCCGCACTTCCTCTTCATGCTGTCCACCCGCGCGGGGGGCATGGGGCAGGGGCTTGCACTCGTTCAGGTTAGAGCTCAAATTGAGCCACTCCAGGACACTTTCATGAGTTAATTTGGGTTATACGGCGGACAGAGGAGCTCAAGTTGAGCTGAAATGGGAACGAGTGTAAGCCCCTGGCATGGGGCTCAACCTGCAGACGGCGGACACAGTGGTCATCTTCGACAGCGACTGGAACCCGCAGATGGTACGGCGGTGCAGGTTGACCCTGTGAAACCCACGTTGAAAGCGCATGGAACTAAGCGCCTGAAACTGAAATTTGATATACTGCTGTCAAACTTTGGTTTCAAATTCAACTTGCGCCGCTACAAGACGGACGCGCAGGCGGAGGACCGCGCGCACCGCATCGGGCAGACCAAGCGCGTTAAGGTGGGGCGGTGCAGGTTGAAGCTATGAAACCCGTGTTGAAAGCGCCTGGAACTAAGCGCTTGAAGCTTGAATATCATTAACCGCTTCAAAACTTGCTTTCAATTTCAACTTGCGCCGCTACATCAAGGTGCTGGTGCTGGTGTGCGACGGCACCATCGAGGAGGACATCTTGCGGCAGGGGCTTACACGCGTACACTTTTTCAGCTCAACCTAAGCCGTTTGGTCACACCTCCCCGTGTCCCCCTGTCTAATAGACTGGGGGAAAATCAGGGGGAAAATCATGCACCCAACGTGTCCAACAAAATGTGCTTACATTGAGCCGAAAAGTGGACGAGTGTAAGCCCCTGTCCTGCGGCGCGCGGGTGAGAAGAAGGCCATCGACCACAAGGCCATACAGGCTGGCATGTTCAACCAGCGGTCCACGGCGGAGGAGCGCAACGTGGTGCTGCAGGACATCATGCGGCGCGGCGAGGAGGGGCTCGGCCAGGACGTGCCGACCGACCAGGAGATCAACCTCATGATCGCGCGCTCCGACGAGGAGATCGAGCTGTTCGAGGCAGGGGCTTACATTCGTCCACTTTTTAGCTCAAAGTGAGCACATTTTGTGGGATACGTTGGGTGCATGATTTTCCCCCAGTCTAATAGACAGGGGGACATGGGGAGGTGTGACCAAGACGGCTTAGGTTGAGCTGAAAAGTGGACGAGTGTAAGCCCCTGCTTCGAGGGCATGGACGCGGAGTGGGGCGCGGCGTGGGACGCCGCACACCCGGGGGGTCGCTCCCGCCTCATGTGCGACGAGGAGCTGCCCGCGGAGGTGCGCTGGGGCGGCGGCGGCGGCGACGGCGGCGGCGGCGGGTGCGGCGCGGAGGACGGGGGGAAGGAGGACGTGAAGTACGTCAAGGGCGGCAACCCGCGGCTGAAGGGCAAGGGCAAGGAGGTGGAGGCGCCGCTCAGCGACGAGAGCGACGGCGAGGGGGGGCGGCGCCGGCGGCGGCGCAAGGCGGCGCAGGCCGTGCGCTACGACGACGGGCTGTCGGACGCCGCCTTCATGCGCATCCTGGACGACGGCGGTGACAAGACGGACCTGGTGGCGGCCGGCAAGAAGGTGATCGCGCGGCGGGACAAGCGCGCGGCGGCGCGGGACGACACCGACGACGACGAGGAGGAGGATGAGCGGCCGCCGGCGAAGATGCCCAAGGTGGGCACGCCCGGCGGCGGCGGCGGCGGGGGCGGGCGGGGCCGCGCCCGCCGCGGCGCCAGTACCGCCGGCAGCAGCGGCGGCGGCACACCCGGCGGGGGGGGAAGGGGGAGGGGGCGGGGGGGCGGGCGCGGGCTCCGGCGCGGGCGCGGGAGCCGGTCGAAGTTGGAAGAGTCGTCATCAGAGGGGTCGGAATCGGAAGAGGAGGAGGAGTCGGAGGAGGAGGAGGAGGCAGAGGGAGATGAAGGCCCTGCCGCCGCCCCCGCCGCCCCCGCCCCCGACGCCTCTGATGGCGACGATGTACCACACCGCCGTAACACCCCCGCAACCACCACCGCCGCCGCCATCGCGGCCGCCGCCGCCGCCGCCGCCGCCGCCGCCGCCGCCGCCGCCGCCGCCGCCACCCCCAGTGGGCGGCGGTCGTCCCGCCTGACCCGCGCAGAGTCTTCAGAGAACCAGAACGTCGAGAACAACAGCCCCGTGGCCGGCGCCGGGGCCGGGCGCCGTCGGCCCGGCAAGCGCGGGGCGTGACGGGTGCGACCGCACGCCTCCATAACACCCCAGTAGCTCATAGCTATTCTTTTAAACCAAAAGCCATCAGTCCTGTTGACAACGCGAGCGTGCGCATGTGGCGTGAGGACTGAGAAGTGGCTTCATTACAACATGGCTATGCCAAAAGTTACCCAGGGGTGCATGCCAGGGGTGGGTCCACCACGCTTCCATTCACTGCTATCCCTGTGTCGTCAGTGACTTACAGTGGTCGGGTGGACGATGATACAGATGCACGGATCTCAATCATTACACCATTGTGTTCATAACACACCATTAAGACATGACTGTTTAGCACCCGAGGTTCATCCGGCCCTCGTCCTCCAGGCTCCTGTTGGTGCACATGGACTTGGCGTCGCTCGACGAGATCAGCGTGCCCTCGAAGTCCGTCCCCTTCAGGTTCGCGGCGTTACCTGACTGCGAATCCACGCCGAACTTCGCGCCGGAAGCCAGCGCCCCCCATGTAGGGCCACAAGTGGTGACATAGCAAGCACAACTTGGAAGCAGTTTATCTGATTCTATTTTGAAGCGCTGGAACCAGACGCGGTCAACACGGGTTCAAACTTACAGCACCCCACCCCGACAGGTCAGCACCCTCCAGGTTGGCGCCAGAGAACGTGGTGCTAAACAGATTGATGCCGCGCATGACGGTGCCGTCGAGTAGGGCGAAGCCAGATAATGCTCGCCGCGTCTGCGACAACATGTGACTCGGTATCGAGGCGACGCTCCGGTCTGCCACGAGTGAGGAGCAGACTGGAGCTTCAGTTCCTAGCCCAGATATAGGCTGTTCTAATCGTACTGCCGACACAACAAGGGTATGAAATGTGGAGGACAGATAATGTGGCAGGCATAATGTGCACCGGTCGTGCCGTGGAGGTCAGCGTTGGAGAAGTCGGCTCGCGAGCACTCGGGTCCGAACGTGGAGTTGCTGAAGTTGGCCCCGCGGGCCTTGATGCCGCTCAGCACCTCCGAGCGATAGGGTGCGACCAAACAACGCTCGCCGCGTCATCGTCAGTGGATGGCGTGTACTCAATACACAATATACGACGGGTTTAGAGGTCGTAGATAATGTGGCGCGCGTCATTTCCATGGCCAGTCACGTCCTCCTCATTTTAAACCCTGGTTCATCGAGTTGACCGACACCCTGAAGTATGACCACGCGAGCGATGTTTACTTATCCTGACTCGCTGGGGCGGTGCCGTTGATACTGAAAGCAAATTTGGTAGCAGTCGCCTCGTATTTGAAGTTCAAGGACTGAAACCTGGCACTGTCAAAAACGGGCCGAACTGGTTTTAAGTTGTGCAGCGCCCCACCTTGCTGAGGTCCATGTTGCTGAAGTCGCACCCCTCCATATAGCGCCGCACGTTGAATTTGAAACCAAGTTTGAAAGCGCTTCATCATATTTCAGCTTCAAGCTTCAAGCGCTGAACCCAAGCGCGGTCGACCTGGGGTCAGCCTGGGGTCAAGGTGCAGCGCCCCAACCTCGACGTTGACGTAGAGCTCAGCGTTCTGCTGCGTGGCAAAGTCGCTGAACGCCGCGCGCGTCGCCGCGCCCTGGCCCCATGGCCTGCTGGATATTTGCTCGCCACGTCATTCAACGCACCTTGAACCCCGCTATATTTAGTTTGATATTTAGTTTGCAAACTCTGCTAAACGTTCTGAACACTGTAAGACACTGCTAGAATCGTGTCGAGGCACCACATGGGCTGGCGAGCAAGATCCGGCAGGCCCTACCTTGCCCAGCGCCTCCAGCGAGCACCGGTCCACGTCCGTCCGACCCATCTCGTCCGTCGACAGCACCCCCTGCCCCTTCGGCGTGCCCGACTGTAGCGCCGGGCATGTCAGATAGCAGATGTTGCTCGCCACGTCATCCAACTCCATTCATTTTGAACCCCCCTTTCTTGAGTATAACGGCATTCGATGACGTGGCGAGCAATATCTGGCAGCATTATCTGGCAGGCCCTGCCGGCATGGGAGGTGCCGACGGCGCCGAGCGACAGGGTGGCGGCAGCCGCGGCCGCCACGACCGCACCTGTGAACATCTTACCCGCACCCTTCCGGTCATCGCCGTGGTCCCCTCCCGCTGCTGCCGCGCGCACCCCCCTTCCTGGCAGGAAGGTCGGTGAGAACAAGCAATCGAACCGAGATTGGACGTGCCCGCACGACGACCTTCAGGGTGAACGCTCATATACATCATACAGACGCGCGAAAGAGGAGGACGAAATTCAATGCCGGTGAAGTGCTTGTTCTCAACGACCCCACCGCCTCGGTGAAGGCGCACCGCCGCGCGATGCGGGCGGCGCGTGAGGGCGGCGGGGCGCTGGCATGGCACTACCCCGAGGTGCCGAGTAGAAAGAGCAAGGCAAGACGACGCCATCTGACAACCTGAAGTGTGACGGCCGTGCGCTCGATATGAACCTGACTCTGACGGGGGCACACACAACACAAGCTCGGCGAAGACAGCTGGGACGCGCGGAAGCAACGCGAATCACGGGGCGCCGGGTGCGTTGGCTCGGCGTTATCGTGGCGCGCTTCTGATGACCTCTCACTCATCATCAGGCAAAAATTATCTGCGGTGGTCGGACTGGGGACGGCCAACCGACCCTCCACGTGGTCACCAAATTTGCATTGAGGGGACAGTTGGTGACGTCGGCCCTGTTCCCACAACGAACACGCCGGCCCCGCGGCCGCACGGGCGCTCGAGCTCGACACCTCTCCCCAAGAGCTCTCCGCGCTCGTGTCTCACTGGATCAAGCCCCGCTTCAAGGGAACTGCGAAGACTCGCACCGCGAGAGAGATATTTTCAAAAGCTCGGCGACCCTTCGAACGATCTGCATTGGATCTTTGAACTCCAGAGCAAATGGCGCCCCTGACGCAGCGAGGTGAGCGCTGCACCCCGCCTGGTTATCAGCAGTTGAACCACCCTCCATGGCCCTGCACAGACCGATGAGAGCGAACACATCGACTGAACGGCACCCGTGTAACCATCCACCGCCCCTTCCACTGAAACCAAGCGGAGCCTTCACGTGCGGCCATTCTGTTTTTATTGGATTGATGTTAACCTTCCTCGCCCCGTCCGCTGAAAACACGTTACGAACACGTTGACTGACGGCACCCGCGTACCTGCCCATCGCTCTCACTGCAGCGATGGAGCCCACTAAGGCTGCATTCGCCAAGGTGGGGTGGTGGTGCAAGTTGAACGTCCTAGAAGTCCGCGCCTGGTTCTACGCTTGTGAAACCGCATTATGATAAAACTGCTTTCAAGTCTGGCTTTCAATTTCAACTTGCGACACTACACCGCGGTGTCCTGGGACCAAGATGTGGAGAGCGCGGCGGCGCCCGAGGTAAGGCGGTGCAGGTAGACCCCGGGTGACCGTGCTTGGTCTCAGCGCTTGAAATTACAATATGATTTAAACTGCTTTCCAAGATTTGCTTTCAATTTCAACTTGCGCCTCTACACAAAGGGCCATGTGCGGGTGCACCAGAGCGCCGCGCCGCCGTTCTCACTGGGCCTGCCCTCCGGCCTGAGCCGCAGCCAGCAGCTCTACATGATGCAGCGCTTCCTCAACATCCCCGCCACCCCCTCCTACGTCAAGGACGACGGCGGCCTCATCCTGGACCGCGTGGTATGGCGGTGCAGGTTGACAGTATCAAAACCCGGGTTAAAAGCGCCTATGGTCTCAACGCTTGAAACTATAATATGGTAAACTGCTTTCAACTGTTGCTTACAGATTCAACTTGCGCCGCTACAGCGTGGTGGCCAACGTGGGGGGCGACACGTGGTGGCAGGGGCTTACACTCGACCACTATTCCGCTCACCGTGAGCACATTTTGTGGGATACGTTGGGTGCATGATTTTCCCTCAGTCTATTAGACAGGGGGAAGCGGGGAGGTGTGACCAAAACGGCTTAGGTTGAGCTGAAAAGTGGACGAGTGTAAGCCCCTGCGTGGTGGCAGACGGTGACGCTGCGGCTGCGCGCGCAACGCGCCTGGAACACGCAGCAGATGCGCGAGGGCAAGCCGCTGCAGGTCCTCATCGATCCGTCCATGTACGCCCTGGGGGGGCGCTTCCGCGCGGGAGTGTCGCGCCACACCGTGCTGAAGGCGGGCCGGTGCAGCTCGTCAGTATCAAAACCCGAGCTGAATGCGTGCCTGATGTCAGCGCTTGAAACTAAAATGTGATGAACAGCTTTCAAACGTTGCTTACAATTTCAACGTGCGCCGCTACATGAAGGCGTTCGGCGAGCTGGGCAGCCTGGCCGGTCTGGTGGACAAAATGAAGAAATTCAGCAACCGCGACCGCAACGCTTCCGACCCCAACGTGGTCAACCAGCCGGGGCCCGCCGACGGCGCCTCCTCCTCCTCGTCGTCCTTGCCGTCCAGCGCGGAGGGCGGGGGCGTGAAGACGGGGGACTGCCCGCGGGGGCGGGTCACGCTGCAGAGCAAGGTGCTGCCCTGGCACATGATGCAGGCAGACCTGTCGCACCGCGAGCGCTACCAGACCGAGGGGGGGTACGTGGACGGGCCCAGCCACGCCTCCGTTAGCATCGCCAGCCGCGGCCCGCAGTTCATCAACTACCGCGTGGGCGTGCGGCAGTGGCTGGACCAGACCCTTCCGAAGTTCGAGCGCGCACCGGGGCCGGAGGGCGGCCTGCGGGCGCCGCCCCGCCAGGAGGCCACGGCGGGCGTCAGCCTGGAGCACCAGGTGGTGTTGTGGCGCGGCGAGCGGCGGCGCGCGGCGGCGGGCAAGCGGCCGGGGGGTTACGCGGCGCTGCCGCAGCGGCCATGCGTCACCCTGGGGGGGCTGGTAGGGGCCGTTGCGCGGGTGCCGCTAGCGGACTCCGAGGGCGGGTGGGTGCGCGGGCAGGTGGAGGGCCGCCACGTGGGGTCCGCTACGCTGCACTGCAGCCTCGGCTCCTTCAGCCGGCCCCTGCTGGACTACACCGCGGTGGACGTGCGCTACGACGTGGGCGCCGTGCAGCCGCACCGCACGTTCAGCGACAGCACGGACGCGGCCGCGGCGGGCGGCGGCGGCGGCGGCGGCGGCGCGGGCGGTATGTCGGCGGTGGAGCGCGCGGTGACCTTCAACGGGCGGGTGCAGCTGGAGAAGGAGGCGCTCACGCTGGGCGCCACGCAGCAGCTGCTGGGGCCCCTCCGCCTCCGCGCGGAGGTGCGCTGCGTGCCCGCCGCGGCGCTGGCCGCGGCCAGGAGCGGCTTCAAGGAGCTGAGCGCCAACCGCGGCGGCAGCGACGGCGGCGACGGCGGCGGCGGCGGCGGCGGCGGGCGGGCCGCGGCTGTGCGCGCGGCGGTGAAGGGGGAGATGGCGGGGTGCGAGGTGGTGTACGGCATCGACTGCCCGCTGCCCCCCGCGCTGGGCGCCGCGCGCCTCGTGGCGTGGTACAACGTCAACCGCGGGGAGGCCATGGCAGGGCGCCGCACCTTCCTCTGCCGTGGACTGCGCTGCATTCCAGCGCTTGAAGCTAAAACATGATGGACCGCGTACGAGTACAAACTTTGCTTTCAATTTCATTTGCGCCTCTACTCCGCGGCGGAGATGCGCCTGTTCGACCTGTAAGCTGCCCGACAGGCTGCGAGTTGTTTGTTCCGTTTTTTGCGACTGCGATGTCGCGCCCCTCGCGCCTCGGCGCTCGTTCGCTTTTGTTTTGATGTGTGCGAAACCCGCTGCCAGTTTTTAGGCCTACTCGCATGCATTGGAATGAAACTCCTGAAATTCCAAACTCTATGCCAGTCTATAATCTACGTACGGCACCGACCGCCCCGCCCTCTACACCGCCTGCACTGCCGTTGCCGCCGCCACCGCCACCGCCTCCGCCGCTACCGCTGACGCCAGCGCCTCCGCCTCTGGCACCTCCGCGTCCGGCGGCTCGCCGCCTCCACACCCGCCCACCCCCCGCCTTACCCTCTACGGCGCCGCCGCCGCTGCCGCGGCCGCTACCGGGCGCTCCAGTACCAGCCCCACCTCGTCCACGTCGATGGGCCCGTCCGGCGTGTCCACCTGCACCCACCTGTACCGCCGCAACTTGATATTTAAAGCAAAGTCTGAAAGCGGTTCATCATCTTTTGGCCTCAAGCACTGAAACCAAGCGCGGTGAACCCCGGGTGAACCCCGGGTCAGGCTGGAGTAAACCTGCTGCGCCCTACTGAGTGGCTGGTGATGGCGCTCATGACCTTGTCGAAGCCCATCTGGTCGCACACGAAGAACGCCGAAACGCCGGGCCTTGCTACTTCCACTGCTGAAACGATTAGAGCAGATGATTTCATTGTTGTTCATCGAGCCCCAAGGCACTCACATGCTGAGCATTGTCCAACCTCCTCCGCCATTTCAAGCTGACGGACTCTAGATCTGTCAGGGATTTTGTCAATCAGAACAGTCCAAAAGCGATAATCCCGCCGAGCGACTCGCCGAAAATCCTAACGGGTTGCAACCCATGCGTAAATAGGCCCATGATTTCGAGGAGGTAAAGGTGACTAGTCGCCCCGAAACTGAATGGAGGCCCCGCCTTTCCGTTTCGGCTCTTGGGCGGGTTGAGCCACGCCGTCACGTCCACCACACCCCGCACGCAGGGCCACATGCGTCACGCCCTCTACGTCATCGGTGCCAGTGAGATGTTTCAATCAACGATGATCGAGCCCCAGCCCCGTGCAGCCTGGGCGCATTAACATTAAATGTCGGAGGGTGGCATTTCATTCTGTAATAATACGCAAGGGTTTTCATGTATGGCTGTAGTGGACGACGTGGCGAGCACTTGTGCACCATGCGGTGGATGACGTAGCGAGCACCGGTACACTATGAGGTGGATGACAAGGCGAGCAATGTCCGCCGGTGACTGTGACCTCACATCGAATTTGAACACCGCGGTGGTCACCCGCAGCACGTCGCCCACCTTCACGTACGGCCGGGCAGACGTCGCTCACTACGTCGTCCAACGCGTTTTGAACCCTCGTTCCCTTGAGTGGAATGGCAACCGATGGCGTGGCGAGCAGTGTCTGCCAGGCCAAACCTGTACGTCGCACTTTGACGCGTTGCTGCCCGGCAGGATTTCATCCACCACAATTTTAGAGTAGATCCCCGACCTCTCAAGAGGGTCACTGAGAACAAGCACTGAACCAATATCAGAGCATGACCTACCTGTAGGGTGAGTGCTCATAGGCGCGCGGCGGAGGAGGAGGAGGAGATTGAATTCATTCAACATCGTCGAGTGCCTGTCCTCGACCACCCCCCTGCCGCTTCTCCTCGAAGACGATGCCGAGCGGGCGCGGCACGGTGACGGCCACGGCGCCGGCGCCCGCCTCGAAGCTCGTCCCGTTGTGTAACGTCTGCAGAAATTGCTCGCCTCGTCACAGGATGCCTTTGAGTCAAGCTGTCAATAAACGAGGGTGTATGACGAGTTGGATGACGTGGCGGGCAATGGGCGATATCTGCCGGGCCGCACCTGGGAGGATGGCCGGCAGGTCCGGGCCGCCACCCAGGTCGAACGCGAAGTCCTGCTCGAACCTCCCGTCGTCCAGCGCTTTCTTCGTCTCCTCCACCGGCCACACCTATTATGATGTGGGAGGAGGAGGATGATGATGAGGAGGAGGAGGAGAAGGAGGAGGAGGGGGGGGAGGATGAGGAGGAGGAGAGGAGGCGAGGTGGAGGAGGAGGAGGACGAGGAGGAGGAGGAGGAGGAGGAGGAGGAGGAGGAGGAGGAGCAGGAGGAGGAGGAGGGAAGTAGGAGGAGTGTGCGAAGAAATGTTTAGTTAGGATGCGTTTAGGTGGGTGCGCGTAAAGGTACTGGCTGACTTGTGCTGTGAGTGCTGTGCTTATCCACGCACCGTATTGCCGGCGGCCTCCGCCCGGGTGAGCGCGCGGAGCCCCGTGCGGCCGCGAGCGGCACTGGCTCGGCGCGGCCGAGCAGTCAGAGCTGGGCTGACAGATGTCTTCAGCACTGATGAGGAGCAGGACAGCGACATCGACTTCTTTACAACGCGCGGGTTCCGCGGACAGGGCACGGCAGGTCCGAGACCGTGTCGTAGGTAGCCGCTGCAGGGCTTGGAATGATGCGCTCGCGAAGTGGCGGCACACTAGCAGCCCGTCAAGAGGGTCGATGGCTTCAAGCTCAAAATGGATAACGACCATACCGGATAAGGCCAACACGGCACCCACGACCCATACTCGTACCCACCCTGCTTCCTCATACCTCAACTCCGCCCCACCCTCCTCACCATCTCCATCTCCGCTGCACTCCACCGCACCAGGCGACCCGCGGATGCTATGCGGTGAGGCGCTTTCCTCGTCACCCCCACCATGACAAAATGCGCTGTCCTCTCCCCGCCGCCTCATCTCCTCTTCGTTCACTGCGGCTCTCGGTTTGCGCGGCACCCTCGGCTGGGAAGGGCGGCACTACTGCTGACATCGTCGGCGTCGGCACCCCGCGCTTCACCCGTACCCCGCGCCCGCGCCCGCGCCCGCACCGCCCGCACCCCTCCTCCTTCGCACCTCCCCTGGCGCCACTCCCGCGCCACCCCGCCACCGCCGCCCGAACACCGCGCCACACCCGCCTCTCGCGTGACCTCCAATTTCGCCGCCTCGTCTTCTTCCTCCTCTTCGTCAGCGTCAAGCGCCCGCCCCAACAGCATGTTCCTCCTGGGCCTCACGGGCTCCATCGGCATGGGCAAGAGCGCCGTGACCACCATGCTGACGGACCTCGGCGTGCCGGTCATGGACGCCGACGCGGCAGGGGGGCGCTTGAGCACAAGCACTCGACCGTCGTTGAATCTCCTCCTCCTCCTCTGCCTGTCTGTTCAGCGTTCACCCTGAAGTTACGTCAAGCTCGATATTGGTTCGAGTGCAACTTGTGCTCAATGACCCTCCCGCGCGGTGGTGCACCAGCTGTACGCACCCGGCGGTGCCGCTGTTGCCCCCGTGGCAGGGCCTGGCACATATCGCCATCGCACGCCGCGTGCCGGGTGGAACGGCTTGGGCACCCTTTGAAGTGAGTACTCGAGCAATATCTGGCAGGCCCTGCCTTGGGGGCGCGGCGTTTCCGTTCCCCGGCGTGGTGACCCCCGAGGGCGGCGTCTCGCGCCCGGAGCTCGGCAAGCACGTGCTGGGCAGGGCCTTCCACTTGTCCATATTTCGGCTTGACGTGAGCACATTTTGTGGGAACGTTTGATGGTTGCAGGATTTTGGTGACAAAGACGGCTCAGGTTGAGCTGAGCAGTGGACGAGTGTGCGCGCCCCTGGTGGTGGGCGACGACGCGGCGATGAAACGTCTGGAGGACATCGTGCACCCGCTGGTGGAAGCGGCGCGCTGGAAGTTCCTGCAGGAGGCCGAGGCGAGGCCGGGTAGTTGTATTCTCATTTTCATTTCTGACCAGGATGAACGTGTCAGCTACGAGCAGAGCCTAATTCATGTCTACTCGTAAGTATTGAGCTACGATTAGCACACCTCAACGTTAACCCCATACACTGTGAGGCCCGGTGGCATCTACACCTATTCCAGAACGGTCATGCAACCTAATATCGCGCCACTCGTTGCTGTCAAGGTCACTGTTTATTGAATGCGTCCGTTTGAAGCCGGGCCTTGAGGGTGGGCGGCTAAGCACGACCTGGTGGTGATGGACATACCGCTGCTGTACGAGAAGGGTCTCGAAACAACCGTGGACGCCGTGGCCGTGGTCAGCACGGGTGATGCGGAGGTGGGGATTCTGGATTGTAAGCAACACAATCGTTCCTTATATTGATACATCATTGTCATTGACTCGTTTACTGCATTTTGATTAGCTCAGGACGATATACTGGACGATGATTGGCCAAAAAAGGCGAAAAGGACGAACGATTTGCACACTTGCTTCGAATTCAGCATACGGCGGCGACCCTGGCGATGGGTGCAGCGCGCGCGGGTGCTGGCGCGGGCGGGGATGACGGCGGAGAAGTTCGAGGCCATCGCCGCGCGCCAGGTGCCGGACGCGGACAAGCGCGCGCGGGCCGACCACGTCATCGACACCGGGCAGGGCTGGTGTCGAGCACGGACCCATTACCTGTTGAGCAAACGGCTCCTCGGAAAGTGACTGATGTTTCATGTTCGTTGACTTACACAACGTGCAGGTCAGATTCTCAGGACATGATAAACATTGCCCGACACGTCATCAATCGCATTTTGAACCCTCAGTCCTTGAGTAAAATGACATTCTATGACATCCTGTAACGTGGCGAGCAATATCTACCGGGCGCTAGCACGGGGTGCAGCATGGATGAGACGGCGGCGGCGGTGCGGGCCCTGGTGAGCACCCTCCGACTGGGTGCCAGCTTCGGCGGCGAGGGGGGTGTCTTCGAGAAGATGCAGGCGGAGCGGCCTTGACACCCCCATCGGTTGACCGCACTGTAGCTGTAATAAAATAAACTTAGAGACAAAGCACAGACGAACATACCTAAACAAACAACACCTACGGGGGGCAGGGCGAAAACCCGGTGCCTAATACACACGCCAAAGCGTCTCTCTTTCATCTCTCTCTCTCTCTCGGTCTCTCTCTACAATAATCACTTTATGGTTTATATGGCGACGTAGCGGCTCGGAGTGTAGTGACCGACGGGGCGGGAGGGCACATCGGTCTGCAGCTCCCCCTCCGCGTTGGTGGACACCCTGCACGCCTCGCCGTTGCCGCCGGCCGGACAGTCCACCCAGTGCGACGCCAGCGCGTACCCGCTCCGCGTCGCGCAGTTCCCGCCGACCATGCCGTCCGACGTTGAGAAGTGCTGCGCCGGCACCTCAATGTAGCGCTGCATCTTGAAACTGGAAGCAAACCTGAAAGCAATTTATCGTATTCTAACTTCAAGCGCGGTAGCCCAAGCGCGGTAATCCAAGCGCGGTAAACCAAGCACGTAAATCGGGGGTCAGCATGGGGTTAACTTGCACCGCCCTACCTCTCGGCGGATCCCGTCGCCGTTACAGAACCAGCGGCTGAGGCCCTCGCTGAGCCACACGTCCTTGAGCGGCTGCTCCACGCACCCGCCGCACTCCGCCCGCGCGTTGTGATTGGTGCAGTCGTCCCCCCCCACGGCATAGTACCCGAGCCCCGTCTCGTACCGCACCCCCGCCGTGCAGTAGAACCGGCAGGACGGCGAGTCGCGGTACCCGTGCCGCGTCGTAGCGGCGCAAGTTGAAATCAGAAGCAAAACTTGAAAGCAGTCTATCATGCTTAAATTTCAAGTGCTTGGTGGCGCTTTCGACACGGATTTTTGATTTCAATGTCAAGTGCTTGGTTCCGCTTTCGACACAGATTTTTGATTTCAACGTTTCAACTTACACCGCCCTACCGCGTGGTGTTGCAGGCCGCCCCCGGGCAGCGGTCGCCGACAGTCTCGTACCCCTCCGGCACCACGTACTTGACGCCGTCCCCCGGGCAGTAGTACCCGTTGCCCGGCGGGGTCGCCGTGCCGCAGTCCGCCATGGCCGCGCGCACGTCCGCGGGGCCCAGCCCGCCGGGCCACGCCGTCAGGCCGGGCCCGCCCAGGGTGTGGTAGCCCCGCGGTGCTGTGTACCGCCGCCCCCCGTGGCAGTAGTGGTAGGCGCCGGTCGGCTGCACGGCGCCGCACTTCTCCTGCGCGGAGCGGGTGGTGTAGTTGTGCCCGGTGGTGATGTAGCCGGTGGACACGTCGTAGCGGACCCCGTCGCCCGGGCACCAGTAGGTGTGGTTGCCGCACTGCGCGCGCCCCGTGCGCGTGGTGGCCGTCAGCCCCGTCGTGTAGAACCCCGTGTTGACGTAGTACTGGATGCCGTCCCCCGGGCAGAACACGTGTGCCCCGCCGCACTCCGTCTGTGCGGAGCGGGTCAGGTTGACGCCGGGCGCCTCGCCGGTCTCGGAACCCGTGGTGAAGTACCCGAGCTGCGACGTGTAGCGCTTGCCGTCGTCCGGGCAGTAGTACAGAGCGCTGCCGCACTTGAGCTGCTTGGTGCGCATGTTGGGGTCCGCCACCGGTGAGTGCGGGTTGATGTGCGCGCCGCTTAGAGCCAGCTTAACAACGCTCGCCACGTCATAGGATGCCGTATCAGGATTGATGGCGATTAATCAAGAAATGAGGGTCGGCAAATGCAAAGGATGACGTGGCGGGCGGGCGTTATCTCCCAGCCCCACCGCCGTTGTCCATGGCGGTGTAGTACCCGGCGGGCGCGGCGTGGCGCGCGGCGTCGCCGGGGCAGTAGTACTGGGGGTCGCCGGCGCAGGGGGCGGCGGCGGCGGCGGCGGCGCGCAGCGCGGCGGCCATGGCGGGCTCCTCCGTGCCGCCCGTGCGCGCCGCCGTGAAGTAGGCGTTCCACCGGCTGGTCACCAGGTCCGCCGTCACGGTCCACCCCGTGCGGCAGGGTCTTACACTCGTCCACTTTTCAGCTCAACCTGAGCCGTTTCTGACACCAGATACACCCTAAATACCCTTTAATACCCCTTAACACCTCCTAAACGCCCCCTAATCAACCCCTAAATGTTCCCCCTATCCCACAGAAAGCGCTTACGTTGAGCCAAAAAGCGAACGAGTGTAAGCCCCTGCCGTGCGGTGCGCGCACCCGCCGCAGAACGAGCACAGCCGGTCCCCCGACCGCCCCGCGCACCAGGGTCGTTCACAACATGCACTCGACTGACATCGGAGCATGCCTCACCTTCAGGGTGAATGCTCATACTTACAGACGACGCGCGGAGGAGGACGATTGGAGGAGGAGATGTCGGTGAAGTGCCTGTTCTCAACACCCCCCCCTGCCACGGCATCGCACGCGTCGGTCTCGTACATGCCGGGCCCACAGCTGACGGAGGTATTGCACGCGTAGGGGATGCCGCCGCCCGGGCAGTACTTGCCGACCTCGCAAGTGCTGCACACGCGGTCCGCGGTGGTGGTGCACAGGGCGGACTGGTAGGTGCCGGCGCCGCAGCTGCCCTGCGTGGAGCACGGCAGCACGGCGTACACGCTCAGGGCGGTCGCGCCGCCGCACGCCGCGCCGTACGATAGAGCCGCACCACATATTGGGATTGCCCGTCAAATGATGCCGGCTGCCTTAACAGACCAGGAGTCAGAGTGCGTGTTGGGGCCCGATGACTTCGCGGGCAACGGGCCTGGCTGACGTTGCACTCCTGCGCCATGTCATAATAGGACATCGTTTGACTCAAGAAACGAGGTGTCAAATGCGGGTCGGGGCTGGAGGGGTGGACGACGGGGCGGGCAGTATGTACCCAGGCCCTGCCCGACTCCCCGGCGCACGCGGTGGTGCACTGGCCGGCCGCGGTGGGCAGCCCCGCCACCGACGTGCCGCACGTGCAGAAGTCCCCCGACGCGCCGGCCATCCCGAAGTACGGGTAAGCGGCGCACTGCGCCAAACACAGGTCCCGGGTGAGGCCGGGCACGGTGCTCCGGCCGTCGGGGAAGATGGGGTTGGACACCCCGCCGCTGTTGAGGTAGCACCCCAGGTGTGCGTGGTGCTTGGGTGCGCCGGCGGCGCCGGTGACCGCCCACGTCGGCGCCGCCGCG
>Ga0307489_10000360_pt1 | contig 26640 bp, 26 predicted proteins | sample SB12metaG_FD_202247 | JGI IMG/M metagenome (GOLD analysis project Ga0307489, IMG submission 202247) | Sea-ice brine microbial communities from Beaufort Sea near Barrow, Alaska, United States - SB 1.2 | ecosystem: Environmental > Aquatic > Marine > Coastal | place: USA: Alaska | collected... | reverse complement strand
CAGAACTCCTGGGCCACCTTGCGGGACAAGTTACACGCTGGCGTGCTTGATGCAGCTCAAATGCTGGCACCGATGCCGATTGCCAGTACCTTGGGTTTAGGTGTGGCGCCTGCAAAGGTGATCACCCCACTGGTATTGAGTTTAAACGGCAATGCCATCACCTTGTCTGAAAGCCTGCATCAGGAAATATTGACAGCCAATAATATTGGTAACGTTACGCTGCCTATGGCGGCCTATCTATTACAAAACGTGATTGCAAAACGTAAAAGCAGTGGCTTGCCCCGACTTAAATTTGCCACCGTATTTCCTTATAGTTGCCATAATTATCAACTGCTTGACTGGCTATTGTCGGCCAATATAACCGCCCAAGATGTAGATTTTCTTATCGTCCCCCCAGTGAATATGGTGGCTTTTTTGCAAAATGGAGAAATTGACGGCTGCTGTGTAGGCGGTCCCTGGAACGCCAAAGCCGTGCGGGGTGGTATCGGCATAACGGTTTTGACGTCTTTTGATATCTGGCAAGATTCCCCGGAAAAAGTATTGGGTTTGTTACAAAGCTGGTATCAAAAGAACCCTAATACGGTATTGGCGCTATGCGCAGCCTTAAAACAAGCCTGTGCCTGGCTTGAAAATGTGCCTAATCGTTTTGAAGCCGCCCGTATGTTATGCCGTGAAGAATATTTGAATGCTGAACTGGACGTGATTGCCCCCTCGTTATTAGGCAGTTGTTTAACGCATATCAACATGCCACCGCGCAGTATTGCCTCTTATAATCAGTTCTCGGTGAGTAATAGTGGCTCCATTAACCAGCCGGAATTAATTCGCGGGGAGTGGTTGATAAAGCAAATGAGCAATGCCGGGCAAATCCCTTTGGATATGACTATTCCCATTGATTTGATTGGGACCATATTTCGTCCGGATATTTATCAGAAAATGCGCTTGTTGTTGGCTGATCAGTCGGTACAGTCTTATTATCACTCTGGCTGAGCGGTATATGGCGCACTTACTTGGTGCGAACTGCACCCAAGCGAACAGCCTATCCCAGATGTTGAATGAAAATAAAAGCTAACCGTTTGTAAAATATATAGAAAAATATTGGCTTGCTTTGTGCTCAACAGTTAATAGTTAGATAACTAGACGACATAACAGTAACCCAAGCGCCTACTAGCAAGTACTACCCAATATTTTTTTGGCTTACAAATGCGTGAGCTAAAAACAGGCAACGTAGCCCACATAAGAATTTGAGTGATCAAATTCTTATGTGGGCTTTTTTTTTGTTTAATGAATAGACTTACCTATAAGGACACCCTATGAATGTGGAAAAATTTAATCTGATGAAATTTAGTGGCAAAATGAAAACCTTACATTTGTCCTGGATGGCATTTTTCATCACATTTTTTGTATGGTTCAACATGGCACCGCTCAAAGAAGCAATCATGGGAGACTTGGGGTTAACCCTAAGTGAATGGAAAACCTTGCTGATCTTAAATGTGGCTTTGACTATACCCGCCCGAGTGCTGATTGGTGCCCTGACTGACAAATACGGTCCGCGCATTGTCTATTCAACGCTTTTGGCTGTATGTGCTATTCCGTGTTTTACTTTTGCTCTGGCCGATAACTTCACCCAGATGGTGATATCTCGCTTTGCTCTGGGCTTTATTGGCGCCGGTTTTGTGGTGGGCATTCGCATGGTCAGTGAATGGTTTCCTCCCAAAGAACTGGGCACAGCTGAAGGTATTTATGGCGGTTGGGGTAACTTTGGTTCGGCTGCCGCAGCTTTTACCTTACCTACCTTAGCTTTAGTGTTTGGTGGCGATGATGGCTGGCGTTATGCCACAGGCTTGACAGGCCTGATAAGTCTGCTGTTCAGTGTCGTGTATTACCGCAACACTACTGATACTCCTAAAGGTTCAACTTATTTTAGACCCAAAAATCTGGGCGGTTTGGAAGTGACCAGCGTCGGGGATTTTTACTTTTTGATCCTGATGAAAACCCCATTATATCTGGCCTTGGCTTTACTCAACTGGAAGTTATCTCCCGGCGGCGTAGGGTTATTTAGTGGATCGGTTGCCGTGGTTTTGTATTTAACTTTGGTGGCCTTGTTCGTTTACGATTGCTATGCCACCTACAAGGTGAATCGTGATATTTTTACCACGCCGGTGCCAGAAATTCATCGTTACGCTTTTAAACAGGTAGCCGTCTTAAATATTTTATATTTCGCTACTTTTGGCTCCGAGTTGGCTGTGATATCTATGTTACCGGCATTTTTCGCCGATACCTTTACCTTAAGTATGGCCAGCGCCGGGCTGTTAGCCGGCATGTATGCCTTTATGAATTTAATGTCCCGTCCCGGTGGCGGCATGATCTCTGACCGCTTCGGCCGTAAAAAAACCTTGCTGATCTTAACGGCAGGTTTGGCCGTGGGCTATTTTTGCATGAGTTTTATCGACTCTAGTTGGCCTATCTGGTTAGCAGTCGTAACGGTGATGGCTTGTTCGTTTTTTGTGCAGTCAGGTGAGGGCGCTGTATTTGCTGTCGTGCCCTTGATTAAACGCCGCTTAACCGGGCAAATCGCCGGTATGACAGGGGCGTATGGTAACGTTGGAGCGGTAGTGTATTTAACGATTTATTCATTGGTTGATGTCTCCACTTTCTTTATGGTTATAGCTTGTACCGCGGTATTGGGTTTTGTCACCTTATTATTTATGCGTGAGCCTAATGGCGCAATGACAGAAGTCAGAGAAGATGGCAGTGTCGAGTTGATCCACGTTACCTAGACATGCTACTAACACCCAGATGGCGGGTGTATATACACGCTTCGAAATTATTGCTTAAAACGACACAGGTAACAGCTTATTTTGCAGAAATTAAACGTTGAATTTGGCGGTTATTCCAATAAGGGACCTAAAGCGCAAAATCAGGATGCTTTTGCCGCCTGGTTGCCCACAGACAGTCAGTTGGAAAGTAAGGGAGCAGTAGCTTCCATCGCCGACGGGGTAAGTGCCTGTAGTCGCGCTAGGGAAGCCGCGGTGACCTGTGTCACCAACTTTATACAAGACTACTCGCAAACCCCTGACACCTGGATGGTTAAGCGGGCAGCGAGCCGGGTACTTGAAGGTCTTAATCGCTGGTGTCATGGTCAGCACGATTACCAGCATGATGGCCACAGCCAAATGGTGACCACCTTTAGTGCCCTGGTATTTAAGTCTACCACGGGTTATTTATTACATGTTGGTGATAGCCGTATCTATCGTTTGCAGGGTAAGCAATTTGAGCAACTTACTGCGGATCATATATCACGCCAGGGCAGCAATCGTTATTTAACTCGCGCTATCGGTATTGACCCAAAACTGGATATAGATTACCGCACCTTTGAACTGTTGCCCCAGGACGTGTTTTTGTTTAGCACTGATGGGGTGCATGAGTTTTTATCAAGTAAACAATTACAGAGCTTACTAGGCGATGCCAGCGAAAATTTAGAGCTGGCGGCTGAAAAAATCGTGCAAGCGGCGCTAGATGCAGGTAGTGATGATAATGTCAGTTGCTTGTTGGTGCGAGTGGCTCAGTTGCCCTCTGGGGATCTAGACGAATATTATCGCCAGCTAACACGTCTGGCCATGCCCCCGGCTCTTGATATAGGCATGAAACTGGAAGGTTATCGGGTATTACAGCTGGTGTTTAATGGCACCCGCAGCAGTTTGTACAAAGTGCAATGTGAAGTAGATGGTAAGATTTATGGGTTAAAAACGCCGTCTCAACATTTTGCCGATGATCCGGTTTACCTAAGCGGTTTTTTACGGGAAGAGTGGATTGGCCAGCGGGTTAAACACCCTAATATCATGGCTATCTATAGCCGACCTGATAACGCAAAATTTATGTACCATGTATGTGAATACATAGAAGGACAAACTTTGCGCCAATGGATGTATGATAACCCCCAGCCGAGTCTGGATCAGGTAAGGGGGATCATCAGCCAGCTGATAGTGGCTCTAAGAGTATTAGAGCGCAGGGATATGGTACACCGGGATGTAAAACCCGAGAATGTGATGATCACCCACCAAGGCGAAGTTAAATTGATTGATTTTGGTACGGTATGGGTAGGGGCCCTAGCCGAAACTAATACCTTGCCCGTTGAAGATATTGCCCTGGGATCAGTGCATTACATTGCTCCGGAATATCTGATAACACACCACAGCGACCATCGCAGTGATCTATTTTCCTTAGCGGTGCTGTGTTATGAAATGCTTAGCGGTACTTTGCCCTTTGCTGCTTTTCGTTATCAGGATTATGTACCCACACACTATAGTGAATGGCAATACCAAAGCTTGCACCACAGACGTCAAGATTTACCAGCCTGGATAAACCTCAGTTTACGTAAAGCCTTGCAAGCTGATCCAGCCCTGCGTTACCAAGCATTTTCAGAATTTATAGCCGATTTAGCTAAACCCAATCGAAGCCTGATCGTCGCCGACAAAAAACAGCCGCTGGCACAGCGTAACCCCTTATTAATGTGGCAACTGATCAGTGGTTTTTTATTGGCAGTCATAGTGTTCTTAGTGGCCAACAGGTAAACCAGAACGTTTCACAAATAAGGGGGGCGATACATTAATATTATGGCCTTGCTATTGGTGAAGATTTGGCGGCATTTGTTAGAGAAAATGATATTTTTCATATATCTTTTTTAATTGACTGACTTTGCATCAGTAACAGAGGGATTTAAGCATTGCAAGGTGATACATATTGTCAGCAGGTATGACTTCATTCCATCAACCCTATTTACCATTGCTCTTACTCACCCCCTATGTCGCCAATCGCGTTACACTTAATACGCCTAAGCTCATGGAGTTGATTGTCTTTAGCGCCTGTTTGCAACACTATGGTTTTGGGTTAATCGGTTTTCTCCACAGTAATAGTCAGGTTTTTACTGTTACCCGCAAACCATTTTTGCACGTACAAGCTACCAATAATAGGCGCCTTGCCCTCTTCCGGCACTTCCTGATAACGGACACTGTTTTTTGTGCCTTTTTCAAAGGTAAATTTAACCACGACCTGACTCATTTTTTCCTTAACAACGGGTGTCTGTTTAACATTGGCTTAATGGCTACAATAAACGGCATTTTTCTTAAAAGCCAGCGTTGCTTTAATCAAAGTAAGCAGTGGAGCTAAGAGGTTAATTTAGCGCGCTTTATTTTAAGGCTATGTAAATATAGCTAAATGACATTAATTAACGTTACTTGGTGTTCTGTTTTGGTTAAAGAGCACTGGACACTTTAATAAGAGACAATTAACGTTCAGCAGCTTTTCTTCAACCTTGTGATAAACCAGAGGATATTTCATGCAAAATCCATATATTGATGCCAGCTTGTCTTTTCGTTTTTTAAATTTAGATAAGCTACAAGCCTTTACCTTAACCAGAGAAGTTAAGGGTGCCACCTACACCCAGCATCTAGACAACAATTGTTATGTGGGAAGTGTTCCACTGTTAGGGGAATATCTGGATAATTTAAATATTTTTTATGTGCGCCAACAAATTAATATCATCGATTGTGATATTTTCATTGAGGTTAAGTCTGAAAATACCAGCGGGACTTTTACCACGCCAGCTATTGTTAACAAGCTGCTCAAACATATTGATTGTAAATTGACGTTCGCTTTTACGTTAAGCGATGTTTGAGTGATGACCAAAGACTGTCATTAAAACTAAGCTGTTGTTACATTATTGTCGTCTACAAAGGTAAGCTGGTTTCTTAAAAGGTGAGGATTGCGCCTTTTCTTTATATCCTAGGTAATATTTATAAAACATAATTTCAAGTTGCATGATTTACCCAAATTCATCGTCTTTGTAAAATAATATGGGGCTCAATGGCAATGAAATGCGCTAATTCCCTAATCAATTAGTCTACCTTATGGTTATTTTTGCTCGTTTATGACAATTCTCACTTGCGGCGCCCACCATCAACCTGAATACTGAAATCCTGTTTTGGGATTCAATCAGTGCCAGGGTTTTAGTCGCTTTATCTTGGGTATTCGAGCTGGCTTAAATTAAATATTATGTCTATGAAGGGTGAAAATAATGAAATTAATCAAAAATAAAGACCTGCTTGCTGCGATAGCCATAGCCATAGCCGCTTTTTCTGCCAATACCGTGGCGGCAGATAACGTCAGCCCTGAGCATAAATTACAAGGGGCTGTGTGTGAGGGATATGGCCCCCAGACACCAAGAGATATAGATAATATTGCGGGTGATAATGAAAGCCGTTTTGCCATGGCACCCCATTATAAAGAGATGAATTTATGTAATATTCATTTCCACAACAATGCCGAGCATAAAGCCAAAGATTTTGCGATTTTCGCCGGTGAAGGTGAACATGGCTCTGGGGGAGGTTACCAATGTGAAATCAGCCAGTCTCTGTCAAAAGCTGAATTACAGGCCCCAAAAGCCGAGATATGTAAGGGCTTGAAGCCGGGCAATACCATAGAGGTGCATTGGGTGCACTCTTCCTGTGACGTCCAACCGGGCAAAGGTCTGGGAGCATGTTTATCTAAAAAATGTGCGAATCCAGATCTTCGTGTTGAAACTCAAGTATTCACAGTAGTGAATGATACCTCAGCCATGGATTTTAATGACTTATCCTATGATGGTAATATTGTAAATGATCGGCACCAGGCCAAAGCATTACCTCTGGATACCGGCAAGCCCGTGGAGTTTATGGGGTCAACAACCGGGCCTAAATATACTGAACAAGCTTGTTCCCCGTTACAGGTGACGTGGAGTGTTCGCCCACAGTGTGCCAAAGTGGATATCAATACGCTGGGTCAGTGGTGTAAAAGTAACGTATTTGCAGAAGATCATGCCCATGGGGTAAGAAAGCTAGTGACTCATACCAAGTTGCTGTCTGAAATTAAATAGTTTTCAGATAAGGGATAAACTGTCTTATGCCACCTTATGCCTCTTTATTTACAAGCATGACTTATTCCATCAGGCAGTCATACACACTGCGCCGAACGGACTGTGGCAAAGAAGGCGCAGTGCGGCCGAGCCTGAGTAATAGTTGGGGGTAAGCCAGGGACGTTAAATGTTTTTGCAAACGACGGCGAAAGGCCGGTGTCTCAATGACTTGATTGATGTAGGCCGCCGTGAGGCCCCGGGAGGTTAAAATAAGCAGTACATGGGCAAGGGCATGGCCGGCATTAAGCCAGTCGTGCTGTGAGTCTGACTGACTGGCAAAAACACCTAATGCAGGGGATGCGGATTGGATCTTTGCACGATTGCTGCTGGCTACCCGTTTGCCTATATTAAAGGTTCTGATAATAAAGCCGGCTATGGGCGTGAGAAAGTCCGGTATACCGAAACGATAAGCCGACATACCGTCTTTGTTGCGTTGGTGTTTGGGGCGCAGCCACAACGCCAATTCATTGCGAAACCAGGGTTGTGAGAACTGTTTGCGATCCGCCAGCTCAGCAAGCTCGGCAATAAAGGCTTTCTTTTTATCATCAATAACATGTACAAATTCTATCCCATAAGATTTAGCCGCCTGGGCACAATCATTCAGAACCCCTGGTGCAATAGCCATATTATCAAAAGGACTGCGATTGGTTTGGCGGCGCATAATTGCGCCAAAAATGGCGATATCATCGGTCACAGGTTTATGGCTTTTAGTCAGACTGATATTGGCTAATAAACCCGAAGGATCCGCTGTTGGTGCATATTTGACATGCGCTTGATAAGCAAAAAATTTGGCTGCTAAAACCAAGGTGCCAATTGCTGCCCCACAACTGATAACCATTTCTCGATTATCGGGATCCACAATCGATAGTGCCCGTTTAAAGTCTACATAAATGTCCAAGCTGTTGTCGTTTAGGCGAAATAACCAAGGCTGTGTATTGTGGCAGGATGGGGCAAGGACCGCATAATTAAGTAAAAAGTAGAGCTGGTCTTTGGTGCTGCCAGCAAAAGGGAAATCATGGGCATTAATCGTCCTGGGATCATGTAAAGTTTGAGTCATTAACAGCTCGTAAAAGGACTAACTTAAACAGATTTTAGCGGACGAAAAGAAGCATGTATTGACTTGGATCAAGCCGACCATCATCGAATATGTTTAAGTAATTCAGGTGATTGTAAACCAGAGTTGGTAATGGCAACGATTAAATTTTTTGGTGCAGCACAAGAAGTCACGGGTTCATGTCATATGCTTGAATCCCCGGCAGTGGGCCGTATTTTACTCGATTGCGGTATGCATCAGGGTGGAAGTTCGGTACGGCGTATCCAGGAGGAAACCTTTCTGTTTGAGCCTAATTCAATCGATGCAGTTGTGCTTTCTCATGGGCATCTGGATCACAGTGGTATGTTGCCTAAATTAGTACATGACGGCTTTAACGGGCCGATTTACTGTGCCGATGCCACAGCAGATCTGCTGCAGGTGATGTTGCTTGACTCAGTGGGTATTTATCTGGGTGATTTGGCAAGAGAAAATCGGCGCAGGGCACGCAAGGGCAAAGTTGAGCTTGCACCTGAATATACGGAGGAAGATGTAACCAAAACCCTGGGTTTATGCCAGTCAAAAAATTATCAACAGCCTTTTGCTTTATCTCCCCAGGCCAACGTCATCTTCCATGACGCTGGCCATATTTTAGGATCAGCCATTGTAGAAGTGGTATTTAGTGAAAAAGGAAAAACAAAAACCTTAGTTTTTTCCGGTGATCTGGGCAATAAAAATGCCGTGCTGATGAAAAATCCCACTGTCCTGACTCAGGCCGATATTGTCTTGATGGAAGGCACCTATGGGGATCGAAATCACCGACCAATAGAAGATACGGTTGCACAGCTTCGCCAGATTTTACGGGATACGCAAGCCCGCGGCGGCAATGTCATGATCCCGGCCTTCGCTGTGGGGCGTACCCAAGAGTTGCTGTTTTATTTAGGACAATTACACCAAAGTGGCGAATTAAAAAATTGGCAAGTGATACTCGACAGCCCCATGGCGATAGAAGTGACAAAAGTCTATGACCGCTGGTTTGCTTTATTGGACGCAAAAGAAATAGAACAAGCTACGCCCTGTGCCAGTTCCATTATAAAAGATTTTATTCCTCGGCTTTTTCTTTCTGTTTCCACAGAAAATTCCATGGCTATCAACAATATTAAAAAGGGTGCCATTATTATCGCAGGCAGCGGTATGTGCACGGGTGGGCGTATTCGCCATCATTTTAAACAACGGATCTGGGATAACCGAAACACAGTCATATTTTGTGGTTATCAGGCACAGGGAACGCTTGGTCGGCTTTTAGTCGATGGTAAAAAACGTATTAAAATGTTTAACGACAGTTTTGTGGTTAAAGCACAAATCGAAACCCTGGGCGGTTTTTCTGCCCATGCGGGGCAAAATGAGTTGGCAGAATGGGTCTGTAATTTTACCGGATCACCAAGGGTGGTTTTGGTCCATGGTGATCCCCAAGCACTGGATGCTCTGTCATCAAAGTTGTGGGATGAAAAGTCCATGGTGACTGACATACCGGCCCTGGGGCAATGTATCGCTTTTTAGTGCAAACAGAAAACCAGAAATACAACGTTAGTCTTTTGTCAGAGGCGCTTTGTATGTCAGTAATAACACAGTGATTAGGCCACGAAAAATTATCGGCTTGGTTGCTGGGAAGCCCATAGATAACCCACTCAAAATTGATTAATAACGGCTATTAGTCGTTTTGACAAGTTCACCACACTTTAATTGAAGGATGCTATTTTATGAAAACCCCTCGTTGTATTATCGTCATAACACAAATTGTAATGTTGTCGACCCTGGGTATAAGCGGTTGCAGCAGCGACATGGCCGCAGCCATGCGCAAAGTCACTTATCCGCCGGATTTTAAATATGTGAGTCCTGATGAGTTACGTTCTAGTATGCAACAACTTGCATACCAGCTTCAGCAACTTGATGGCGTGCTGATGCCAGACAATCTCCAGAACAGCGCCCAACAGCAAAAGGTGGTGAGTATCCTGGGCAATATCGAACGCATAGGTTCGAGACTACAAGCCTCAGACGCAGGAGCCAGCCACCCATTTCTACAGGATTTTATGCAAGACTTTTTGGCCGAAATTGATCGTGCCCGCAGTGCTGCCTCTTTAGCCCAGCCTCGCTATTATCTTGCGGGCCGTGTCTCAGGGGGATGTCTCAATTGCCACAAGGTTAATCGTTAGGCTAGGACTTACCTAGTATCACGCCCATTAAGCCACGATAAAAGTGGGGAATGGGCAAGCGAACAGTGGATGAAATCACTTATTCATAGAAGGGTAACACTTTGCAGGTTGAGCAATTAACGCACATTTTTGGCTGGTGTACTGCAATCGATTCCATCTTGTTAGTGATATGGCTTGCCATGTTTATATTTAACCATGACTGGATATACAGAACCCACCAAAAATGGTTCGATTTATCTGCGCAGCAGTTTGATATGGTTAACTATTGTGGCATGGGTTTATTTAAAATATTTATTTTTGTCTTTAATTTGGTGCCATACTTGGCGCTGCGTCTGGCAGCTTAAAACAGCTGTTTAGGCTTGCCCCGGGTCATTATCGGCCCAGGGATGAGTGCCTGGTTGGTTTACCAATGTGGTGGCGCTTCGAAATCCCTGGGTTTAACCCCTAATATGTCGCAGTCAACGGTTTCCACCAGTTCTTGTGCAGTACTGCCCAGCAAGCCTGAACGGTAGGTGGTACCCAGTACTAAAATACCTGCATGGAGTGTCGGTAGTGCCGGTGGTAGCACCTGTTCTATCGCCCCGGAAAACAGGTGCTGATTGGCGCTGTTGGGCACCCAGTCAAGGCATTCCCGGGCAAATTGTGCATTATGCTCGTAACGTAGATTTTCCATTATTTTGGCTTCGTCAGTTTGCGTAGCTGCGGGAAATACTTTCTCCCATAAAATACTTTTCACCAGACCAGCAAATACTTTGTCTGTGTATCCGGGATTAAAACAATGTACTGCATGTAAAGGTGCCCCAAGTTGCCGTGACACAGCGAATGCCGCACTAAGAATTCGCTGGTCAAGCTCGCTTTGTTGACTCAATTCATGTCCCGGATCCAATGCCGCCACGACCGTTGTTTTTTGCGACCAGGAAGGCTGTTTGACCAGTAAGATTGGCACTGGGCAAGTTTTGAGTAAATACCAATCTGTGGGGGTAAAAAACCACCGTGCAACATTACTATGAGGCTGACTGGCCTTGATAAGAATATCAGCTTGAAATGCATCAACTGCTCGTAGTATTCCCAGATAAACCGGAGACTGCCATATCACTTCGGTCTCAAAGGTGACATTTTCAGATCCACTTTTTTTAACCAGTTCAGCTAGCCTTTGTTCATGTACAGCAACGATAGCGGCCTTGGTATTTTCTTGATGGGCAGGGTTTAGCGACGTGCCGACTACTAAAGATGGATAAGACAGGCAGCTAAGCAACTTGATCACTACCTTGTTATGTGCGGCAAATTGCATTGCCCGGTTTAACGCGGGCTGCTGTTGTTTATCGGGATCAATATCTACCAAAATCCGGGTGATGCTGTGTGTTTGTTTAGCCATTTTTTTCCCTCGCTAATTCAGGTTTGATGGTGAGTATTTCACAAGTCAGGCTGGCTAAAATATTCTCTGCTGTATTGCCGATAAAGGCGGCTGACAGTCCGGTTCTGCCTACTGTGCCAAGCACCACAATTTGTGCTTCAAGCTCGTTGGCGAGCTGGTCAATAGCGATATCGGGCCGACCTTGCACGACGTGCATGTGTTCAGTTGAAAAATTGTTTTCAGTGAGTAATTGGTGCATTTTTTCAGTATGAATTTTCCCAGTTTCCTGGCGAAGCACCTCATAATCTATGCCGGGTAAATCAACGGAGGGGCTCATAATAGGGGCTTCGTAGGTATTGACCGCATGGGCCTCAGTTTCGGTCACATGAGCCAACATTTTGCTATATTCCAGTACTTGATGATTCAACGCTATGTGTTTGGGATCCGCAGCCATGGGGTCTACTGCCGCCAAAATGGGATTATTAGTCCAGCGAGATTGTTTAACCAATAACAACGGTGCATGACAATAACGTAGCAGATGCCTGTCTGTTGGCATGGCAAAAGGATTGAGGCTGCCTGTTTTAGCACTGATGTGTTTTATAACCAGATCAGGTTGTAACTCATCTACTGCTTGTTCTATGGCTTCATGTAACTCCCTGTGCCATGCCATATTGATACTGCACTTGATGCCTTTTTTATCCAGTGTTGCGGCAATATCTTCCATATACAAAGAGCGATCAGCCATATATTGGCGTTTCATTTCTTTACGGTGATCACTGGATAGCACATCCGTTAACTCCATTACTGGCTCATATATAGAGTTAAATAAATGAAGATGCACGTCATTATATTCCGCAAATTTCAAAGCTCGCTGTAAGGCAGGATGTTGTTTACGTTTACCACTGACGACGACCAGTATTCGTTGTGGGTTTTTCATAGCGGGCTTCTAATAGTAGTTTTTAATGATTTAATTTTAATCAGCTAACGGTACTATGGTTTGATATAGATCAACTAATTACCATGATAAATATAAGCACATCAAACTCTTATCAGCTTGTTTGGATTTAACTTTAACTTGCCAGTTTTTACTGGGGGAGTATTTTTCCAGGTTGCGTTGCAGGCTGCGTCTATGCATGCCCAGCGCTTGTGCCGTGGCTGAAATATTGCCTGAGTGGCCAAGTAACACACGGTGAATATGTTCCCACTCTACCTGAGCCGTGGTCATGGGTTTTGCATGATTAACATTCTGTAACGGCTGATCATACCCATACCTGAGTTCGAGTTCATGTCCTGGTAGCCTTGCACCTCTGGGGTCTCGGTGGTGACATGTTCAATGCGCACACCGCCAGATATTAACCATTTTGAATTAAGTTGTTGTTGCAGCTCAGCAAAACCGGCGATACGCCCACGTTTTCTATCATGAATATTAATGTAATCGTTAGGGCCCATCATGGCGGAGCCTTCGATTGCAGGCCACCAGTTTTCGACGCGGTAAGCGTAATATTCATGGCCAAATAATAACGTTTTTCCCTGGGGTAAATCGAACTGCCAATGGAGTAAGTAGCTATAATCATCGGCCTCGGTGCTCATGGGCATCATGCTGGTTTTTTCAGGGCTGAAAAAACCATTTCATGTTTTACATTGTGCCAGTTTACTTGCCCCTTAAATTCCCCGGCTTCAAGCTGTCTTAAATATCTGGCTGTTAAGTCATAACTTTTATTGTTCGTCATATCCATATATTGATTGGGGAAACCCTGAAACCGAATGCTCTGATGGGTTAACTTAACAGCCAATTGTTGTTTTTCATCACGAATAGCCGTCGTTAATACATGATTTTGCGCACGATAAAGGGTCTCCAGTACTTTATCGCCATTGCCGTCCTGATAACTATCCGCGTCAACATATGCGCCTTGATAATCAAGGCGCATATGTTGACTGGCTATACGTGCGCCTATGCCCACAGATCTACCTTGGTCAACTGAACGGTATTGAGCGGCCACATAGCCCGAATGCCAGCCTAGTTCAGTATTGTCTATATATTAAGGGTTGATGGCATCCACACTTATCACCCCGGCTATATTATCCCCATCGACGCTGACCGGTGATATACCCGCTAGCATGTTTAATGACTGAATTTGATTGGCATAAATATAAGACAGGGGTTCATATGATTAGCGCAGGCAGATGTGATCTCAGCGCCATCAATGAGCACTTTAATTCTGTCACCCATCATGCCATTTAATACCGGCAAATTGGACACGCCCCCAGCCGCCGAAAAATCTACGCTTTGCTCCCGCAGCAGTTGTTCCGCGGAACCTAAACGGCCACTATTATTGATTTGTTGGCTATGAATTTCAATGATATCAATAGGCTCTTCCGCGCACAGTTGACAGGCCTGCCGCTATGCTGATTGCAAAGGGGGAAAATAAGTATAAAGGGGCGGGAAGTGAGCGTTTATTGAACATGCATGTTCTTGTTCTTGTTTATTTTAACGTTAACTAACCATTTCAGTGCAGTATACAAGGCGGGCTGATGATGACATGGGGCAAGTTGTCGCACTCCTGGCAAATAGCTAAAGGTAAAATAACAACAGTAAAGAGCGGAAGAATTGTCTGCAGTACTTAACATAAATTCAGAGGTCAGTGTGGGGTCTAGGGACTGTGATCTTCATATATACCAGCCGTAACAGTGATGCTGTTCCGGGGCGTCGATCATTTGGATCTGTTTAATGCAAAAAAACAGCGCAAGATCTGGCTTGCTCTTTTAATGGCTCTCGCCGTGACGATTTTTATTTATCAAGGCTATCCCCTTAACTTCACACACTATATGTTGTGTTTTCGATATTTAAACTTGTCGATCTGTTGTGGTAACAGGCGGACGTTCGGCCAGACCAATATTGATGAATGTCTTCAACGATTAGCATCATTTTCTAAGTGAAAATGATGCTAATCGTACGGCAAAAAAGCCACCATAGCCGTCATAGACTTAAAAGTAGTAAACTGAGGGGTCACTCATTAGCCCTCTCCGGTTAAGTAGGTATGCGTAATCCCTTATGTTTTATTTTAACCAAGAAAAACGGAGGGGTCAGGTCTTTGATTTATGAAAAAACCAAGGTCTATACCCAGGCGTGACTGGCCGCTAGAAGCCCCCTCGACCGCTGTGAGCGAACACCGATCGTTCAGCTCAAGCAAGCCGTCATTAAGTTTTGCTCAGAATGAGCGTTTCAATGTCAATAATGACATATTAATATATGCAGTAGCCCTTGTTATTAGGGCGACTGAAAAGGGGCGTCGTTTTTTATTACACCAACCCAGAGTCTACAAAAAACGGGCAAGTTGCTGGTGGAGTTGCTTATTCTCCCGCTCCAGGGCTTCTTTTTGCTTAAGTAACTCGATCACCATGGCGACCGCTACCCAGTCTATTTCCATTTCCCGGCTCAGGCGTATGGCTTTTTTCAGCCAGTGCACGTTGGTACTGTCAAAAAGCCAGTCTTGGCTTGATTGGCCAGCAACGGGCTCGGCAATGCCATATTCCACCACCTCGATGACAAGCTCTTCATCTATGTGCGCCGATTGACATAACTCGTCAAAGGAAATATTCCATATTACGTTACTCATTTTTCATTACTCCATTGGGCTCTAGGATCAAAACTGGCAGAATCGGCCAGTTGTTGCCACAAGGTGTTGATCTGCTCGTCGGTGGAAGGGGGCATCACAACCTTTATTACCGCAAACAGATCCCCCACACCGGTCTTGCTTTTTAAGCCTTTGCCCTTTACCCGTAATTTTTGCCCGGATTGACTGTTTTTGGCAATATTTAAGGTGATTTTACCGGTTAGTGTGGGCATGGTTATTTTTGTCCCTAACGCCGCTTCCCAAGGGGCGACCGGTACAGTAATGAACAAGTTGTGGCCCTGTACGTCGAACAGTGGGTGGGGAACAAGACGAATATGCAGATAAAGATCGCCATTCACACCTTTGCCCTGACTCGCTGCTCCCTGGCCTTTAATACGTACCCGTTCACCATCGCTGACCCCAACCGGAATTTTGACTTTGAGGGTTTTTTTTATCTGTGATACTTGTCCGTTTACCCTGCTGGGTACCAAGAACTCAATGGTTTTGGCCTCAGCGGATAAGGTATCTTCGAGAAATATAGGTACTTCCAGTTCCACATCTTGCCCCTTGTTGACCCGTGTTTTAGGGCGACCACCTTGTTGAAAACCTCTGTCATGGCCGCCAAAGATAGAATTAAAAAAATCTGAAAAATCTTGTTCACCTCCGGAAAACCCGTTTCCCCCTCGCTGGTTTTGCCACCCAGGAGGTGGTTCAAATCCCTGGCCTGGCGCACCACCATACTTGCGTAGTTCGTCATATTCAGTTCGCCTTTTAGGATCTTTTACCACTTCGTAGGCTTCTGCAATTTCCTTGAATTTTTCTTCCGCATTGTCAGCTGCGTTCATATCCGGATGATATTTTAAGGCTAGTTTTCGATAGGCTTTTTTTATCGCCTTTAGATCAGCATCCTCTTTAATACCGAGAATTTGGTAATAGTCTTTAAATTCCATGGAACATTCCTTAGGTCATCAGTACAGCTTGCCAAAAATTTGGCTGACGGTTATTTAGCTTTTGCTAAGCGCGGCGCGGGAGGTGATCCTGACACCGTCCGCAATTTGATCGTTAGGGTATAAGACAAACCAGTCCCCCTCATTTAAGCCTGAAATGATTTGCGCAGCAAATGCATTTTTACGCCCAATTTGGACTCGACGTTTTTCAACCACGTTATTATTGGCTAAAAACACCGCCCAGTGCTGTTGATCACGAAATAACGCAGTAATGGGTACGGTGAGTAAATTTGTCCCCTCCCACAATAATATTTTGACGTCAACTTGATAACCATGACCCAGTCGTTGCCATAGCGCGGGATCACTTTGTACGGCAACAATAACGTTAACCCTTTGTTCTTCAATACCCAGGGCCGATACCTTTAAGAAACCTATGGGTTCGATGCTGCTGACAACGCCGGTCAGTGGCGTTGTGCCACCCCAATTGTCGATAATGACTTTTTGCCCGGGCTGCACTTTAACGGCATCAAATGATAGCAATTCCACCACAATTTCTAAATCCTGCGGATCGCCAATTTCAACCAAGGGGGTACCGGCAGTGACCACGCCAGCGCTCTTGCTGAGGATCTTTAATATATGACCGTTTATTGGGGCGATAATATTTAAACACTGACATTGGCCATGGTTTTTTTGGGTGGCAGTAGGGGATAACAATAAGGCTTGTACACGCTCAAGCTCATAGTTGCGCATTTGCAAAGCGGCCTGGGCTGTGGCCAGCGCCGCTCGTTGATATTTGTAAGCACGTTCGGCGTTGTCCAGCTCTCGGGCGGAAACACTATTATTAGCCCGTAGTTTTCCCATGCGCTGAACTTCAGACAAGGCAAAGTCCAGCTCTGCTTGCGCCTGGCTGACTTGAGCTTTGGCCAGGCTTTTGCCTGAGTCAGCCGCCTGGATATCGGCCTTGGCCTGAGCCTCGCTGCGGGGGTCCAAAAATGCGGGATCTATAGGTTCGATTTGCGCCACTGTGGTGCTGGATCTAAGCACCGGGTCGCCAACTTCAAGCTCTATACGTCGCAAATAGCCGGTGATCGGAGCCGATAACACATAAGTATCATGTACTCGGGTTTTGGCCTCATCGGCAATGGTCACCTGCAAGGTGCTTTTTTTGACCTGAGCCATATCGACAATCACCCCACGAGGCCAAAATAAATACAGCAGCACAATCAACAATAGTGTGCCTATTATCGTCCATAATATTCTACGTGAGTTAATTGCTTGCATGGCTTACTCCCGGGTTTTTAATACTCTGATCAAATCAAGTTTGGCGACTCGCTGGCGCACCAGTATGGCGGATAGCGCACTGGCCAGTAATACCCATAATATGGCGTAGCCATAAGTAGAGGGTTCGATAACCAATGGAATGCGATACATTTCAGTATCAAACGACTGAGCCATTGACCACACCAGGCCCCAGCCAAATAAAGCCCCCAGGGGCAAGCCAAGTAGGGTTAAAAACATCACTTCACCGAGTAACACATAAGAAATCTCACCTTTGGTGAACCCCAGTACCCTTAGTGTCGCCAGTTCTCGACCACGCTCAGACAAGGCAATGCGAGCACTGTTATACGTGACCCCCAAGGCGAGGGTGACAGCCAACCCGGTAAACATAGTTATAAATACCATCAGGTGCTCGATAACATTATCGTTGAAGGCGTCAATAGCAGATTGTTTAAGCATTACTGCACTTATTTTAGGGGTGTTTTTAAATGCTTGGTAAAGCTCATCTTGCTGATTTGGGTCAATCAAAAGATTGGCAAATCTGAATCTAGGAGACTCGCTCATGAGTGTGTTTAATGTCTCCAGGCGCATATAAGCAGGCAGACCAATGTAGGTTTCAAAAGTGCCGACTATCTGTATGGGTATTTCGGGTCGTCTACCCTGCAGAATTTCTACCCAGATCATATCGCCCACCTTTACCTGTAATTTTTGCGCCAGGCGAGTGGCTATCACCAGTCCCGAGACGGGCAGGCTGACAACCTTCCTTTGGCCGTCGTCGTAGATGGGATGCAATTTACTGTTTTGTGGCAAGGCCGTGATAGCCCCTCTGTGGGTTATCACCCCGGCTGTAAACTCTGCGCTTACCATGCGCATCGGCTCCGCTGCCAGTATCCCCGGTAAATGAGCGAAGTCATGAATAGCGTCAATGGCTTGGTCTTCCACCACACCCACCATAGCGTTTTGCCGCTGGGCTTCAAAAAAATATATCCGTGATAAATACTTAAGGGAATCATCCCATTGCAGGCCCAAGATAATCAGCCCAACCGCCATGGCGATACCCGAGCTGGTCAGGAATGAGCGCATCGGCCAGCGAAAAATTTGCCTCAGGGCAATTCGGCTTGGTTGATCTAACCCTTTAGCGATAATGATCGAAGAGATAAATGTGCTGCGATAAGTGTCCGGCGATGGCGGGATCATCGCTTCTGCAGGAGGCAGTTTGACCGCTTTGCGTACGGCGTTTAAGGCACCCAGCCAGGCCGCCAGTGTGCTTACCAGACCTCCTATTAGGAAGGCAAAAGGGCCGGGTTGGTAAATCAGTAAAGGAAAACGAAACAGTTCAGCGTACATCTGCGTATTGATGCGCCCAAAATAGGCACCTATTACTGAACCGAGCAACACACCCAATATACAGATAAGCAAAATCATTTTGCTGAAGTGCCAGCCTATCTGCCCGCTGGAGTAGCCAAAGGCTTTGAGCAAACCGATTTCGGTTCTTTGGGTGGTGATCAGGCGGGTTAGTACCATATTTGACAAAAATGCGGCCACAGTAATAAAAATAGTGGGTAATATCCTGGCCATGCTTTTTTGCTGAGTGATCTCATTTTGTACAAACCAGTTGGATATTTGATCTTCGCGGGTGAAGGCACGAGTACCGCCATAAGGCTTGAGGATAAAATCCAGTTGTTTGAGGACACTATCCGGGGGCGTGTTATAGAGCAATGTCAGGCTAATGCTGTTAAACGAACCTTCAAGATCATAAGCACCCTCCAGAATTTTTTGACTCATCCACATCACGCCAAAGCGTTTATCATCGGGCAGTAAGGCACCTGGGCCGATGCTGTAGATAAATTCAGGACTAAGGGCCACGCCCACGACATAAAAGCGCCGTTTGTGGCCGTTCATTATAATTTCTATGGGATCCCCCGGACCAAGCTGATGGGCCTGAGCAAAAGGTTCACTGAGGATAACCTCATCGTCTCGTTCTGAAGAAACCCAGCGCCCCTTGCGGATCACCAGTTGGTTAAGCTTTGGCTGTCCGTTTTGGGGTATCGAGTTAATTTGACCGATAACGGGCTCACTAAAGCCGTCAATATCGATATTTGCTAGGCGGGTAATACGGGTTTGCACCGTTTGTACACCGGGCAACGATTCAATTTGACTGAGCAAGCGCTGCGGCGCGCGGGTAGCCTGAGCAAAAATTTCCGCGAATCGGTAGCGTTGATAATACGTATCTGTTGTTTGTTGCAGAGCCTCTACCGTTGACAGTGACATGACCAGGGTTGCCACGCCTGAGGCTATCACTAGGGCTACCGCTAGCACTTGTCCGCGCATGCGCCATAAATCACGGGTTAGCTTTTGATCCAGGGCGCTGATGTTCACCACGTCAGCTCCTTGGCTGCCTGACGATGTGGATTGCGGGTAATACCACTGATAATCCCATCAGATATATTGACAACCCTGTCTGCCATGCCTGCCACCACAGTGTTGTGGGTGATCACCACTGTGGCGGTGCCGAGTTGGCGATTGATATTCTCGATGGCTTCGAGGACTAAAATGCCGGTTTGTTTGTCTAGGGCACCGGTGGGTTCGTCGCACAATAAAATGTCGGGCTGCTTAGCGATAGCCCGAGCAATAGCCACCCTTTGTTGTTCACCTCCAGAAAGTTGAGCAGGGAAATGATGCTGCCTGTTACCCAGTTTGACCAAATCCAGGGCCGCACCAGGACTGATTGGGTTGGGGGCGATTTCGGTGACTAAAGAAATATTTTCGTATGCGGTCAAACTGGGAATAAGATTATAGAATTGAAATACAAAACCTACATGGTCTCTGCGAAATCGTGTGAGCTGGCTATCGTTGGCCTTGCTCAGATCCTTATAGCCATAAAATACCTGACCCGAGCTGGGTAAATCCAGCCCACCAAGGATATTAAGTAAGGTCGATTTACCACTGCCTGATGTGCCTAATAAAACAACCATCTCGTTAGCAAAGAGTTCAAAGTCAATACCGCGCAGGGCTTGTACTTCCACATCGCCGCTACGGTATATTTTGCTAATATTACGCCCCGCAAGTACAGGTAGATTTAAGCTGTGAGGTGAAACCAGACCGTCAAGCGACATAGGCTACATTCCAATAAGTAGGTGTCTTGATCCTTCCACTGTTTAGCGCTCACATATTGACTCAGATCAAACTGACCTGCTTCAGGGCTTTTACACTGGGCGCCTGAAAAGCAGTAAATAGGTATATGTGATGATCTCGACTTCTATCTTCCCCGGACGATATGTTCAGGGTGATAAAGCAATAGACGTGTTAGGCCAGGAGGGCAAGCGTCAAGGGCAACGAGCAAGTCGACCGTTTTGTAATGGGCAAAAATAGGGAAAAATTATTGCTGCCCTGGGTGATGAAATTGAATATGAGCTGGTGGGCTTTGCCGGTGAATGTTGTGATGCCGAAATCGGCAAATTAGCCAAACTGGCACAAAACAATAAAGCAGACATGATCTTAAGTATAGGTGGGAAAAAGAGTCTTGATACGGCCAAGGCGGTGGGGTACAAGCAAAATTGTGAGGTGATAGTGGTGCCCACTATTACCTCTACAGATGCACCGTGCAGTGGGTTGTCTGTTATTTATAATAAAAATGGCGAGTTTAATCGCTATTTGTTACGGCCACACAATACGTATGTGGTGTTAGTGGATACAAAGATGATTACCCAGGCGCCGGCACGATTTTTAGTGGCGGGCATGGGAGATGCCTTTGCTACCTGGTTTGAAGCCGACGATTGCCGAATAAAGCGAGGCACTAATATGACCGGCCGGGTAGGGCCAATGACAGCCTATGCTATGGCCCATTTATGTCATGAAACCTGATTGGAATATGGCCGTTATGCCAAATTAGCCTGTGAGCAGGACGTTGTGACCCCAGCCCTGGAACATATAGTTGAAGCCAATACCTTATTAAGCGGTTTGGGATTCGAAAGTGGTGGGCTGGCCGCGGCCTACGCCATTGATAATGGTTTAACCATCTTGCCCGCTACCCACAATTATTATCATGGTGAGAAGGTTGCTGTGGGGTGACAAGTCATGATGTTATCTTCCGATAAACCTAGCGCCACCATTGATCTGGTTTTCGATTTTTGCCAGTCAGTAGGGTTACCTGTTTGCCTGGCCGATATCGGTTTACTGGATATGTGTGACGACGATTTACTCAAAGTGGCTCATGGGGCCTGCGATGAAGGAGAAACCATACATAACGAACCCGTTGAAGTGACGCCCAGGTGTGTATTGCATGCCATGAAGGTTGCCGATGCAGAAGGACGGCGACATAAAGGTAAATAATACCCGAAGCGTTATCGGTTTTTGGTTAACGTAATTAAAAAGAACGGGCGCTATCGACACACAGCTATTGGCGTTGCAGCCAGGCGGCAAAAGTATTCAGCCCCATGAGCTTAGATTGACTAAGTGCAACGCAGTGATAGGGACGAAGTGAGAGCAGTGAACAAGAGTGCAGCTAAAGGGAGACGGGTATAGAGCCTGCTCACTTGTGGGCGCAATAAACATTTCATTGGTAACTTCACAGCCTCGGAAAAAATAATGCAAAATACAAATTCAACCGGTAGACCTGCCACCATGGCCTCTGAAATATGTGAATTAGCGGGTAAAAAAAATAAAAATTCGTCCTATAAGCAAAGAAGACATGCCTTTAGAAGCTGACTTTATTCAGCACTTATCACCGGAAATCAAACATTATCGCTTTCTCTGTGCGCTCAATAGCGTCCCCGATTCCATGCTCGAGTCATTGTGTAATGTCGATGGTGAAAACTCCATGGCCTTTATCGCCACGAGGAGATAGACGGTCAAGAAGTGGAAATAGGCGTAAGCCGCTATGCTATTGGGGACGAACAGGATGTACATGAAATAGCCATAACCATAGCCGATAGCTGGGAGCACAAGGGATTAGGTAAGTTATTGATAAAACACTTAATTGATCACGCCAAAACCCACAAAGTGAAAAGCCTGTTTTCGGTAGAGTTGGCCGACAACAGCGTCATGCGTATGCTTGCCAAAGAACTGGGGATGACAATAAAAGGCGATCCTCAGAATGTTCATCAGGTGATTTATACCTTAGCCCTGTAAATTTCTGCGCTTATAGCCAAAGCCCTTAAAGTTGCAGCCAACAACGCTGCAACTTTAAGGGAAACGGGTATCGATAGCAAAATAGGATCAGCAGCCTTAATGAAAAACTTGATGGCTAAATCGCCCATGTTTTGATGATCCCATCAGCCTGATAAAGTCTTGGAGGTTAAGTTGTATCAAGGTTTCATGATCACCACTTTCCAGGAACAACTCCTGCTCCTCGGTTAATTGCTCATCGTACACCGCATCTAAATGATAGACACTGGGCAAGGGCGGAATGGCGCCTGAGTCACAATCGGCAAACATTTGATAGACTTGGGCTTCTTTAGCCAATTTCAATTCCCGGTTCAGCTCATCACTGAGCAGGCGTAAATCTAGTTTGTAGTCTGCTGGTACTATGGCCATTAAATGTTTACCTTCGTGATCTTCAAGCAGCACCGCTTTGGCTATTCGGTGCATGGGGACTTCGGCGCTAATGGCCGAACTAATAGAGCTTTTGCTGTGTGCGTGGGGCACCATCGAATAGTGAATATGCTTACTATCCAGAAATTGCGTAACACGATTTAGACTAGTCATACTATTACTCCAATAGAGCATAAAAAGGAACTATAATTATAGTCTATAGCTGGCTATTGGTGGTTTATTAGCCATAAGTTCGCTGCAAACGACCTGTTTTTTATTGATCAGGGGCGGGTGACATCGTTAAGAGCACTGACGGGTTTGCAGATTAAAATTCACTGATTAGCTAATCTTTGTCTAAACCTGAACATGAGGTGACGACGATGAGAAATATAATTTTGAACTCATTAGTATTAGTGATGCTGCGAAATTTTATGGCGTCTCTGTTGTTACAATGAGGCGCTGAGTTAAAGAGAATAAACTTAAGTCACACTCCCGCACCATTGGTAATCACAGGCCTTATAAAATTGATGGATCTCACCGCATTAGTGTCGGATATGCACGCGTTAGCCATGATGATCAGAAAAAATATTTAGAGACTCAGGCCATTTACTTGGGCCAATTCAGTGATCTAGTCTTAGAGGTTTGGGGATCTGGGCTTCACGGTAAAAATCCGCGCCCTAGCAAGCTAATCACCATGCTTTTGAATAAGCACGTTTTGAGCTTCATCTCTCCCACAAAGACAGCCTGTTGAGGTTTGGCCACGAATGAGTGTTCCAATTATGTCGATACTCTGGTGCCAGCGTTGTGATCCATGAAGAGGAGGAGGTTAGTTTTGAGCAGGAATTATGCAAGGATGTTATTACGTTAATGACCGTGTTCTCGGCAAGAATGTACGGCAGGCGATCTCACCAGAATAAGAATATTAAAAGGGCAGCCAAGTACTGTGGTTTATAAGGGCTTTCCACTTAGCGCCACCAGACACTAAATGTAGTGGCTCCCTTATTTTGTCCTTTAGGTCTTTTTAGGGCAAAACGGTCATACGTAATTATTGATATTTAAACGCTCATTCTGCGTAAAACTTAATTACGCCTTGATTAAGGTTGAAGGACTATAGATCGCTCATTGCGGCCGTTCAAGTCTATATGTTTTTGAGCATGTTAATGGCACTGCCTCAGAGCGGTTATTGAACGGGCCATTAACGCTTAGGTAGCAAGGTGCCTGCCTCTGTTTGCCATTCTTGAGCACTTGAACGTTATGTAACTGCAGATTTTACTTATCTCCCTCGCAGAGGCGCTAAGGGTACAGAGGGAGTGTGTATGATACATAGCTGACGCCCATCCCCCCCTGCGTGTCACGCATATCCAGGGTGCAGGTTGTGAAGTGTCAGTTTTTTTACATCTGGCAAATAAGCGATTTAAGCAGGCCTTGGCTGGTTATCTACTGCCATTGCCGGTGAGTGTGTTAGGGAAATAAGCAAGCATTAGCTTGTTTAACAATCTGCATGACCAGTTTTGTATACCGGTCTTCCTTAGCGACACCGAAGCAGGTTACTAATTGACAATTAATGGCACAGTCACTGCTATTAAGGTGTGCTTTCCATTGCACTGACGAGCATGATACCCTCTTGTTTCGTGTCTGTAACAATATGATTAATAAGTAATATTTTCATATTAACTTAAGTAGTACTGTATGGGTGTCTGTGGTAGTCACAGGAGTACACGATGTTATATCAATTATTGAAATACCCAGAAGTAGTAATATGAAAGGGATTATAAGGAATATCAAATGAATAAGACGCTGTTAAGCATAATACCTACGACCGTTAAGATCGCAAAACTACTACCCGTACTCTGTATATTTACTGGGTTTCAGGCGCACGCTGCACCTATTACCACGATAGGGAACCTTTCATATGACGGCACACTCATCACCGGGGACGGTCGGACATATTTAGGATTTGACACCTTGGCGTCATTAACTTACCAGGAGACTGTTAATATAACAGCACCCGGGATGCTTTACGAAGATTACCGCATCGCCAATAATTCGGATGTGGACTTCTTTATTAGCTCCATTTTCGGTGGAAACAATATTAAATGCAGTTTATCCGACGGAGTGGCAACAAATGAAAGCTGCGGTAATATCACAGATTGGAATGGTGACGGGTCGTTAGGCGAAAACCATAATTCAATAAAGGATGTATTATGGTACTTGAACGAAGAGAGCGACGTTGAGGTCGGGCTAATGCGAATCGGTAGCGGAAATGAACTGTATAAAGCAGACATAAACCGAAGTATTGAGGATTCAGATGTTCACAGCAACGCGGGCAGTAATACCCCGATTAGTTGGTTGTTAGTGAATGATGCCGCAACCGCGAATAATGTCCCTGCCCCCTCTAGTTTTGCTATATTTGTGTTAGGGCTCGCGGGTATCAGATTTGTACGTAGACGTCGATCTTAAACCCTTGCAATCCTGCGGCAGCCGATCGCAGCCAACGTTTCACATACAAACCTAAGGCTAAAGCCATCTCATCTGAGATGGCTTTTTTCTTTCTTAGTTGCCCATAAAACGGCCTGCAATGCAAAACGTGTTTTTCTACTGTTTTTGTTGCCACGGTTAAGTGTTTACCATCAAAATGGTAACCGAGAAAATCCCAGCCTTTTGATATTTTACCGATAAAGGTTTTATCCAGCGCTTGCTCGATTTTTAATTGATTAAAGTGCTGATTGACTGTCCTCACGGCCTTGCGTAAGTGCCAGTGCGTATTCTCATGAAGATGATCAGTCATTCTCACTGAAGCTGATCACCTGTTCTCATCCAGTCCTTTTAAATAATAGGCAGCAATAACAGGTGATAAGGGGCAGCCTCGTGATATACCGCAGTGTATAGACTTAAACGTCCCGCCCCTTTCAACCGTGCGTTTCACAAATTGGACTAACAAGCGCCAGATAAAGGGGTCGGCAATATCCTTATCAAGCTGCTTGAGCAATATCGTATGGTCAATGGACTCATAGTAGCCCTTCACATCAGTTTTCATCACGTAGCTGTAATCAGGTAAAGCTGCGTGCAGGTCACTCACGGTGGCTTTTAATCCGCCATGCCCTTTGATATGAGTACAAAGTGAGGATAATGCCAAGGCATCCGGTAAGACCATGGCTAACATTTTCAGCACCAGCGCATCTTGTGATGACCACAAGTGAATACTTTCACCATCGCCCTTAGTCACCACACTAAGCGGCAGGAAGGTGTAATCTTGCTTGTTGAATTTTTGCAGCAACTCACTGCGGACAGTCTGCCAGTGAAAACGCAGATGCCAGATATCGGCATTGGCAGGAAAATTAGCCCGCTGCTTACACAACCATGATTAGGCTGTATCGAGCGTGGTGGAGTTAAAAATATCGTTAAGGTTTAGCATGGTTTGAGTGTAGCCCAAAGGCACTCAAATTATTCATTATTGAAATCTGCGAACGGCCGCAATGGTGGCTTTGCAGCCAGTCACTAGGCTTACAAAATTTGGTTGTGAGGTCTATGTCCGGTGTTCGCTCATTGCGGCCGTTCAAGTCTAGATGTTTTTGAGCATGTTAATGGCACTGCCCCAGAGCGGTTATTGAACAGGCCATCAACGCTTAGGTAGCAAGGTGCCTGCCTTTGTTTACCATCCCTGGGCACTTGAACGTTATGCAACATGCAGGTTTGACTTATTTTCTTCGCAGAGGCGCTAGG
>Ga0307489_10000359_pt1 | contig 26645 bp, 25 predicted proteins | sample SB12metaG_FD_202247 | JGI IMG/M metagenome (GOLD analysis project Ga0307489, IMG submission 202247) | Sea-ice brine microbial communities from Beaufort Sea near Barrow, Alaska, United States - SB 1.2 | ecosystem: Environmental > Aquatic > Marine > Coastal | place: USA: Alaska | collected... | reverse complement strand
ATGATACCATCTCTTGGAATTGCATATATTAATTAGTCTTCAAAATGATCTCCATCCGCATCCATATTAATTTCTACCAATACATTTTCATCAAATGATGCAGTACTTGTAGCATTTGGAATTCATACACCCTATTACGTTAGCTACAAAAACTAAATTGTTAGTGTTTTCTCCTTGAAAGGCATAGAAATCTGTAATATCTGCAGATGTTCCCAGCGCTGCTGGTGCAACCATATAATCTACCGCTACTGTAATTAAACCCATAACGGCAAGAAATACAGTTCCTAATAAAATGTTGCTTTTTTTCATTTTGTGAGTTTTTAGTTTTTATTTAATTGAATCACAAACATACGTACGAGATCTTTTGAAGTACGGTTTTCTAAAAGCGTGCTTTTTTTATTTTATTTTCAAAACCCCTGCAGATACTGATAAAATTAGTAGTAAAAATTTTTAAACTCACTAAATATTTGTAGTATTGTAGTGGAAAACAAACTAAATTTTGATTGATTCTGTAAAAAAGCGTTCTTGGAAAGAAAGACTTCATGAAATCATCTATGAGGCCGACACTAAACAAGGTAAAATATTCGATGTAATCTTATTAATAGCAATTCTAGCAAGTATATTGCTTGTAATGCTAGAGAGTGTTGAGCACATTGATATTAACTATCATGAAGTTTTATATATTGGTGAATGGGTAATTACTCTTCTTTTTTCAATAGAATACATACTTAGGGTTGTATCGATACAAAAACCTTTTAAATATATTTTCAGTTTCTACGGTATTATAGATTTTCTATCTACAATACCTATGTATCTATCTTTAATCTTTGTGGGTTCACAGGGTTTGGTTGCTTTAAGAGCATTGCGTTTATTGCGTATTTTTAGAATTTTAAAGTTAACGAGGTATATTGGGGCTTCCAATAGATTAATGGTGGCTTTAAAATCTAGTAGTGCCAAAATATCAGTATTCTTGTTTTTTGTATTAATTATCTGCATTATTTTAGGAACCATAATGTATATGGTTGAAGGTGCAGAAAATGGTTTTACAAATATTCCTAAAAGTATTTACTGGGCAATTGTCACATTAACTACAGTTGGTTTTGGCGACATTGCACCACAAACTCCATTGGGACAATTAATTGCAAGTGCTATTATGCTTTTAGGATATTCTATTATTGCGATTCCTACAGGTATTGTAGGTTCTGAAATGACAAAAAGAGATGCTAAAATAGACACCAATACACAGTCTTGTCCAACTTGTTTAAAAGATAAACATGTAGAAAACGCAGTATTTTGTTATCATTGCGGAAGTACCCTAAACTAAATGAATACAACTAAGAATACCTTAATAACCATTGTTGGTCCAACTGCTATTGGAAAAACGGCTTTAAGCATAGCGCTTGCAAACACGTTTAATGCAAGTATTATTTCTTGCGATTCTAGACAGTTTTTTAAAGAAATGACAATTGGCACAGCAGTTCCCGAGCCTGAAGAGTTAGATGCCGCTGCACACTACTTTATACAAAACCGAAGTATTTTTGAAACGTATAATGTTGGCGAGTTTGAAAGAGATGCCCTAAAAAAATTAGAAGCACTTTTCAAAGAAAATCCAATTCAAATAATGGTAGGCGGAAGTGGCTTATACATAGATGCCGTTTTAAGAGGTTTGGATTATTTTCCTGAGGTTGAACAAAAAATACGCGAAGATTTAGTTTTAAAATTAGAAAAAAACGGAATTGAAGCATTGCAACAACAATTAAAAGAACTGGACATAGAAACGTATAATACCATAGCTCTTGACAATCCCCATAGGATTATGCGTGCGTTAGAAATTTGTATCGGCACTCAAATTCCATATTCCACATTTAAAAATAAACCTAAAAAACCTAGAAATTTTAACAGTATTAAAGTCGGCTTAAATACAGATAGGGCCGTTATTTATGATAGAATAAATAAACGTGTAGACAGTATGATGTCTAAAGGTTTGCTAGAAGAAGCGAAGAACTTATACGCTCACAAGAACTTAAACGCACTACAAACAGTTGGGTATCGGGAACTATTTTCTTTTTTTGACGGATCTTTTACCAAAGATTTCGCTATTTCTGAAATCAAAAAAAATACCCGACGTTTTGCAAAAAGACAATTAACTTGGTTTAAAAGAGATGAAAGTATTTTATGGTTTGATGCGATAGCAGATCTCAAAACTATTAAGGATACTATCAGAAAAAAAATAACTCAAATAGACAATACATTATAAATAAAACACAAAATAAAAATAGCCATCTAAAGAATCAAATAGAATTATAAAAAATGAGAATTAGAGACTTGGCTAAATAATTCATTTTTATATCTTTGACAAACTAAAATCAAATCATGAAACTAAAAATTACAATAGTATTTATTGCATTTATAAGTACCCTTTCTATAGCACAAACAAAAGTTGGTACCATTGATAACGAGTATATCATTGGAATAATGCCAGAAACAAAAACAGCTATTAAAAGAACACAAGCGTATGGTGCAAAATTAGATTCTTCTTTTACAATTAAAGTAAACAATTTTAAGGCGCAATTAGAAGATTATAAATTAAAAGAGAAAGATATGGGCGTTTTAGAGAAGAAAACAATTCAGAAAGAATTAACTACTCTAGAAGATGATATTAAAAAATATCAAAAAAACGGAAACACTTTAATGGGCTTAAGAAAAGACGAATTAATGCGTCCCTTGTACAATAAATTGAATGCTGCAATTGCTACAATCTCTGAAGAAAATGGGTATACTCAAATTTTAACTTTAGCAGGAAATAAGTTTGCATACATAGATCCTAAATTTGATATTACGGATTTAGTTATCAACAACTTAGGGATTATTGTTGCAGCACCGAAACAATAAATTATACGCAATTTAAAAACCTCACTTTTCTAAAAAGTGAGGTTTTTTTATACTTTAAATTGTACTATTTATTCGAATTCTTTCATCTCTGAATCATAAAACAAGCCTGCTTTATCCATTAAATCTGCCAATTCTCCTGCAATATCCTCTTCATTTTCTCCTGTTAAATCCTCAAACCATTCTATTTCATCGTCTTTTAAATTGATCATAAAACGAGGAAACTCTGTATGTAAGACAAAAATATCTTCTGGAGAATTGCTATTATCTGCTAATAAAAATTTTGGTAAGTTCATTTTGATATTTTGTTTGTGTATATTTAATCGCAGTCAAGAACGAATTTAAAATCTTAACTAAAAACGCTCGTTTGCGATCGAAGGAGTATTTATTATTGTTGTTTTTTGTTTTCAATTAATTTTAAAGTTAAGGAATTAAATCGAATGAAAAGTAAAATAGAAGCAGTTGTTAAACCTGCTAATAAACCCATCCAAATTCCAAAGCTACCATACATTTCTTCTGTACCCAAATAATATGAGACAGGAAAACCTACAACCCAATAGGAAATGAAAGTTAAAATAGTTGGTACTTTTACATCTTGTAAACCTCTTAAAGCTCCTAAAACTACAACCTGTATACTGTCTGAAATCTGGAAGAAGGCGGCAGCCAATAATAATTTAGATGCAATGCTTATTACTTCCATATTATCTTGATAATTTACGGTGTCCTTTAGGTCTACATATATATTAGGCAAACTCTTATGAAAGATAAAGAATAGTAAGGCAAAGAAAACAGCCAATAAAACTCCTAGCAAAAAGATAGAAAATGCAATTCTACGCAATTCCTTATAATTCTGCAGTCCTTTTTGGTTCCCTACTCTAATCATAGCGGCAGTGCTTAATCCAATAGCAACCATAAAGGTCATAGAAGATAAATTTAAAGCAATTTGATTTGCTGCCTGCGGATTTTTTCCCAATAAACCACTCAACCAAATTGCAGAGGTAAAAATGGCAACTTCAAAGAACATTTGCATAGCGCTTAAAGAACCAATGTTCACTATTTTTTTAATCATTTGAAAATCTAGCACAAAGAATTTTATGTTTTTTACAATTTTACTAGAACGTTCTTTATATCGCAATAAAGTCCACAAGTAAATAACCATAATAAATCTAGAAATCAATGTCCCAAAAGCTGCTCCAATCATTCCCATCTCGGGAAAACCAAACTTTCCAAAAATCAAAAGATAATTTAAAATAACATTTATAATATTAGCTATTAACGTGGCATACATCGGATACTTAGTCATAGACATTCCGTCACTAAACTGCTTAATCGCTTCAAAAACTATCAATGGAATTAAAGAAAAGGCAACCAAATCTAGGTACGGTATTGCTAGGGCTACAACTTCCTCCGGCTGTTGCATTAAATACATCAAAGGCTTCGAGAAGAAAACCAATAGAAAAAGAAGTATTCCTAAGGCAGTGCACAGAAATAAGCCATGTTTATACGTAGCTTTCGCTTGCTTATAATTGTTAGCAGCGTCGGCTTCTGCTATTAATGGGGTTATTGCCGTAGCAAAACCAATACCAATAGACATTGCGATAAACATAAAGCTGTTTGCTAAAGAGACTGCTGCCAACTCTGCAGTTCCTAATTGCCCTACCATAATATTATCTATAAAACTCACAAACGTGTGTCCTAGCATTCCTAACATTACGGGGGCCGCAAGTTTCCAATTGTATGTAAACTCAGATGTGTATTGAGAAATATTCAATTTGTTGTTTATTTTTAAGTCTGCAAAAATACAACTTGTAAATAGAATAGGTTTATTGCTTCAAAAAAAAACAAAAAAAAAGTTCATTTGCGGGTTTAAAATCAGAAAAGGCTCTTTGTTCAACAAAAAAGTTACTATATCGGTTGCTTTTACCACTGCTACTAACACTGTCTAATCTTTAAGCTTTATTTCATTTTCTTGCAGTGTCTTTGTAATGAAGCGTTCGTGTTCTTGCTTGTGATAATCTTTTGAACTAAAAAAAAATATGGAGTAATGAAAAAAAGATCATGTTGCTTTCATTAAATTTAAGTTTTTATGCTGTTTGCAGTACTTCGTCTCTAATTTTGTTTTAATTACCACCACGAATTGATACAAAAGAAAGTATGCTAAAATTGGTAAAAATATTAATTCCGCAAGTGAAAGAATTATTTATGCGGTTTAAGAGCTTATAACTCCTCAAATAATTTAATTATCCATACTTTTGTTTGAAATAAAATTATATAAAATGGCAAATATAACCTTAAAAGGAAACGCAATAAATACAATAGGAAATTTACCAGAAGTTGGATCTAAAGCTTCTGATTTTTTACTAAAAACAGTAGATTTATCTGAAAAGACTTTGTCTGATTTTGCTGGGAAAAAAGTAGTACTAAATATCTTTCCTTCTATTGACACTGGCACTTGTGCTTCTTCTGTAAGAGAATTTAATAAAAAAGCAGCTGAATTAGAAAACACAGTTGTTCTGTGCATTTCTAAAGACCTGCCTTTTGCGCAGGCCCGTTTTTGTGGTGCAGAAGGAATCGATAATGTAGTTATGTTATCTGACTTTACTACCGGAAGTTTTGGTAAAGACTATGAATTAGAAATTACAAACGGCCCACTAGTCCACTTGCATTCTAGAGCCGTAGTTATTTTAGACGAAAACGGAACTGTTCTGTATACAGAACAAGTTTCTGATATTGTTGATGAACCAAATTATGACGCTGCATTAAAGGCAATCTAATTTCATGAAAAAACTAAATGATGGTTTTATTATAGGAAGAATACGCAGTTTAAAGTTTGCCTTTAGAGGTACTTGGTTGCTATTAACTACTGAAGACAGTATAAAAGCACAAGTTTTTATAGCAATTATGGTGACCGTTTTAGGCATTTACTTTAATATTTCGAATACAGAATGGATGTTTCAGTTTTTAGCCATAGGAATGGTTTTAGTCGCGGAATCCTTAAATACTGCTGTAGAAAAAATTGCTGACTTTGTACATCCAGATTTTCATGTAAAAATAGGTTTTATAAAGGATATTGCTGCGGGTGCACCAACATTTGCAGCAATCATCTCTTTAATAATTGCTGGGTTCATTTACATTCCAAAAATCAATTTACTATTTTAGCTAAACTTACCTTAAAAATACGATAGATATTGATGGCTAAAAGAAAACCTAGCACAAAAAAAACAACGGAAATATCCGAAAAAAAACCAAGTTTTTTTGCTTTTTTAAAGACAAAACAAGCACAAACAATTTTTGGGATTTTTCTAATGTTATTTTCCCTATTTACATGCATTGCTTTTATCTCTTTCTTTTTTAATTGGCAAGAAGACCAAAGTACCCTTCATCAGTTAACAAATAGAGCTGTAAAAAGCAAAAATTTATTAGGAAAATTTGGCGCTAATTTGAGTCACTTTTTTATTTACAAAGGTTTCGGTATCGCTGCATTTACTTTGGCGTTTCAACTGTTTTTGACAGGATTGTATATTTTATTCCAAAAAAAGTTATCTAAAATGGTTGTTTCTTGGAACTGGGGTTTAATTGCAATGGTTTTAGTTTCTGTGACACTTGGATTCTTGCATGAAAAATTTGCACTTCTTTCTGGTGTTGTTGGTTTTGAAATTAATGGATATCTGCAAGATTTTATAGGTAAAACAGGTCTTACCCTACTCTTATTTTTCTTTTTTATAGCGTATATTGTTTTGCGTTTTAAAGTTACTTTTGACCAATTTATAAACGATATAAAACAAGCGAAAGCAAAAAAAGTTCAAAGAGAATTAGAGGACGATGCGTTTGTTGAGAACCAAAAAGAAGAAGCTTCAGAACCAATTGCTGTAACCTCCGAGAACAATAAAAAATCACCCTTTGAAAAGTCTGTAATAGATCTAAAACCCACAATTACTAAACACTCAGAAGTAAAAACTAAAAAAGAAGAATTAACATTAAAAGTTGAAGAAAACAAAACACCTGTTTTAGAAACAGCAATTTCTGCAGAAGAAGAAACTTCAAAAGAGCCTGTTGTAGAGATAGATGTTGCTATTGGTAGAGAAGAAAAAAGTGTCGCAGAAAATTTATCAGACAAGTTGATAAAAGATTTTGGAGAGTTTGATCCTACTTTAGAATTGGCTAATTTTAAGTTTCCTACCTTTAATTTATTAAAACAGTACAATGAAACCATTTCTATAGATCCCGAAGAATTAGAGGCTAATAAGGACAAAATTGTAGAAACCTTAAAAAATTATAAAATTGGTATTGCCGAAATCAAAGCAACTGTTGGACCCACCATAACTTTGTATGAAATTGTGCCAGAAGCAGGAATTAGAATTTCAAAAATCAAGAATTTAGAAGATGATATTGCATTGTCTCTATCTGCTTTGGGCATCCGAATTATTGCACCCATTCCTGGAAAAGGAACCATTGGTATTGAAGTACCCAACAAAAAATCTACCATTGTTTCTATGTACTCTGTTATTTCTTCAAAGAAGTTTCAAGAATCCACTATGGAGTTGCCAATTGCTTTAGGGAAAACAATTTCTAATGAAACTTTTGTTGTTGATCTTGCAACCATGCCGCATTTATTGATGGCAGGTGCAACGGGACAAGGGAAATCGGTTGGTTTAAATGCCGTTTTAACTTCACTTTTATATAAAAAACATCCTGCCGAAGTAAAATTCATTTTGGTAGATCCCAAGAAGGTGGAATTGACATTATTTAATAAAATTGAGCGTCATTATTTAGCAAAAATACCAGATGTAGAAGAAGCTATTATTACAGATACTACCAAAGTTGTGCATACCTTAAATTCACTTTGTATCGAAATGGACAATCGGTATGATTTACTAAAGGCCGCAATGGTTCGAAATATAAAAGAATACAACACAAAGTTTAAAGCCCGTAAATTAAATCCAAATGATGGGCATCAATTCTTACCGTATATTGTCTTAGTTATTGATGAATTTGCAGATTTAATTATGACTGCTGGTAAAGAAGTTGAAACTCCAATTGCGCGTTTAGCCCAACTTGCGAGGGCTATTGGAATTCACTTAATTGTGGCCACTCAAAGACCTTCGGTAAATGTAATTACAGGTATTATTAAGGCGAATTTTCCTGCAAGAATAGCGTTTAGAGTTACTTCAAAAATAGATTCTAGAACTATTTTAGATGCAGGTGGTGCAGATCAATTAATAGGTCGTGGAGATTTATTGTACACCGCAGGTAATAACCTAAACAGAATACAATGTGCTTTTGTAGATACCCCAGAGATTGAGAAAATTACTGATTTTATTGGCTCTCAAAAAGCATATGCTGAAGCATACCAGCTTCCTGAATATGTAGACGATGAAAGTGGCACAAGTATTGATATTGATGTTGAAGACAGAGATAAGCTGTTTAGGGATGCTGCAGAAATAATAGTAACAGCGCAACAAGGTTCTGCATCTCTTTTACAAAGAAAATTAAAGTTAGGATATAACAGGGCAGGTAGATTAATAGATCAATTAGAAGCTGCTGGTATTGTTGGTGGTTTTGAAGGAAGCAAAGCGAGACAAGTTTTAGTGACTGATTTTGTTGCTTTAGATCTCTTATTAGAAAATGAAAAAAAATAATAATCTCTTTTAAATTAAGGATTGATAACTAGTAAATTATGAAAAAAACAGGAATCTTATTTTTAAGCCTCTTAATAACTACAATTTCATTTTCACAGAATGCTGCAAAAGCAAAATCATTATTAGAGGAAGTTTCTATTAAAATGGGCGCTTATAAAAACATGTATATTGGATTTAGCCAGACCTTAAGTAATGAAGATGCAGGAATAAAAGAAGGCGATGAACCACCAATTAGAGGAGCAATTAATTTACAAGGAGAAAAGTATATCTTAAATTATTTAGGAAATCAGTTTATTTATGATGGTAAGAAGCTGCATGTAATTAATCATGACGAAAAAGAAGTTTCTATTTCTGAAAGAGATTTAGGTGGGAACGATGGTTTTATTTATCCTTCTAAATTGTTAACTTTTTACAAGGAAGGTTATAATTTACAAATGGGTAAGACCCAAAATATAAAAGGAAGAAGCATTCAGTTTGTTACCTTGAATCCTATAGATAGTACTTCAGATATTGTGAAGGTAGAATTAGCCATCGATGTAAAAACAAAACATATTTATAAACTAATTCAAACAGGCTCAAATACATCACAAACAACCTTTACAATTACTGAATTTAAAAAAAATGAAGATTTATCAGATAGTTTTTTCACTTTTAACAAAGTAAAATATTTAAGTCAAAACTATACCATAGACTAATACCGTCAATTAGTAGAAAATTAGTAGCATATTTATATTTAAGAAACTACTTTTGCTCCAATGAAAATTTTAGATAAATACATTTTAAAAACGTTCCTAGTTCCTTTTGCAGCTACATTTTTAATTGTATTATTTGTTTTGGTAATGCAATTACTTTGGCAAACTTTTGAAAATATTGCGGGCAAGGGAATTAGTATCTCATTTATTCTAAAGTTTTTATATTACACATCCCTTAGTATTGTGCCACAAGCATTGCCTATTGCCGTGCTACTATCCTCTATTATGGCTTTGGGCAGTTTAGGAGAAAATTATGAGTTTGCCGCAGCAAAATCTTCAGGAATTTCATTACAACGATTGGTCAGACCACTTATATTCTTGACACTAATTTTAAGCGGAATTAATTTTTTATTTTTGAATAATATTTTTCCATATGCCATTTTAAAGCAGCAAAATTTATACTACAATATAAAAAAGAAAAAACCAGCTTTAGCTCTAGTTCCTGGGAGTTTTAATAGCGATTTACCCAATTATCAAATCAAGTTTGACGAAAAGTATGGGGAAGAAAAAAACTTATTAAAAAATGTATTAATTTACGATTTAAGTTCAAGGAAAGGCAATCAAAAAGTAATAACCGCTAAAAGAGGAAAAATTATTTCTGAAGAAGGCAGTAGATATATGACTTTTATTCTTTACGATGGCTATTATTACCAGGACTATACAAAAACTACCAAGTCCTTTTCTAAAAAAGAAAAGATGCCTGCTTCACAGGCAACATTCGAAGAGTATGAGTTTAATATTGATATTTCTGACATTATTGGGGATGGTGCATTAGATGAAGAACGCTTTAAGAATAGTTATAAAATGCTGAAACTGCAGCAACTTAATGATACCATTCCTGTCTTAAAAACTTCCTACAACAATGTCTTATTAGCGAGAGCTAAAAGCATTGCATCCATCTCTAAATCAAAACAGTTATACAAATACTCAGATTCTTTAAAAACCAAAAATATAGACACAACAAGTATCCTTCAAAACTTTGATCTTAAAGGTAAAATTGATGTTTTAATTGGATCAAAAGCAAAAATGAATAGTGTTCTTACGAATGTTAAAAATAATTTAAGCACGATTAAAAGGAAGCGGAAAATATTAAACTTTTTTGATTCTGAATACTACGGTAGAATCGCTTTATCCTTTTCTTGTTTAATTCTGTTTTTTATTGGAGCTCCTTTGGGTTCTATAATTAGAAAAGGTGGGTTTGGTTTGCCTATGATTTTAGCAATTGCTATTTATGTTATTTATTTCTTTGGAAATACAATGGGTAAAAACTTGGCAGAAGAAAGCTCGATATCTTCATTATTAGGCTCTTGGATTTCTGCAATGGTAATGATTCCTTTAGGAATTTTCTTAACAAGAAGAGCTACAAAAGACAAAGGATTATTTAATATTGACACAATTTTATTACCAATTAAAAATTTATTCCTAAAATTTAAGTCTAAAAAAGACATTTAAAAATATGACCTCATTATCAAATAAAAAAAATACGCAACTCAATACTATTGCAGACGCAATTGAAGATGTAAGAAACGGAAAAATAATTATTGTTGTTGACGATGAAAACAGAGAAAATGAAGGTGATTTTCTAGCTGCAGCTGAAAAAGCAACTCCAGAAATGATTAATTTTATGGCCACTCACGGTCGTGGATTAATTTGTGCTCCGCTGACAGAAAAACGTTGCAAACAGTTAGAGTTGGGAATGATGGTGCAAAACAATACAGACCCTATGGAAACTGGATTTACAGTTTCTGTAGATCTGCGCGGAAAAGGAGTTACTACCGGAATTTCGGCCGCAGACAGAGCCTTAACAATTCAAGCTTTAATTCAAAAAGAGACAAAACCATCTGATTTAGCAAGACCTGGACATATTTTTCCGCTAAGAGCCAAAGAGGGTGGCGTTTTACGAAGAACTGGTCATACAGAGGCTGCTATAGATTTTGCGCGGTTGGCTGGATTAGAACCTGCAGGAGTTATTGTTGAAATAATGAATGAAAATGGTACCATGGCGCGTTTGCCAGAACTTTTAAAGGTGGCAAAAAAGTTTGATATTAAAATAGTTTCAATAGAAGATTTGGTGGCTTACAGAATGGAGCATGACTCGCTAATTGAAAAGAAAGAAGATTTTAATATTATTACGCGTTTTGGTGAGTTTAGATTACGCGCCTATGAACAAACGAATAATAGTCAAATTCACATCGCATTAACAAAAGGCACTTGGTCTAAAGATGATCATGTTTTAACGCGGGTAAACTCAACTTTAGTAAATAACGATATTTTAGGTACTTTAACAAACAATGCCGACAAGAAATTAGATCAAATGTTTCAGGTGGTGAGTGATGATGGCAAAGGAGCAATCCTTTTCGTAAATCAACAAAATCCTTCTCAAAACTTGCTAAGTAGATTGAAAATCTTGAAAGAAAATCAAAAAAACGGAGAAATAAAAGCCCCAAATATTAATTTAGATAATAGAGATTTCGGCATTGGTGCCCAAATTTTACATGATTTAAATATCAGTAAGTTAAAATTAATTACAAACTCTAAGCAAACAAAAAGAGTGGGTATGATTGGTTATGGTCTGGAAATAGTGGATTATGTAACCTACTAAATACATGCTGTGTATTTGTTTTAATGAAAATTAGGGCACAAGCACTTCGCCTCTTCTCAACTCAACAGGTTTTTGATTTTGCAAAAATAATCGTGCTGATTGTTCTCCGTGAAGGGTGATTTTTTCACCTTCAACAGATAGCCAACCACCTTCACGCAGGCCTAAAACTGCCGTTTTATTAAAAACATGAAATTCTTTTATTCTGGTTTCTCTAGTTTCGCCCATATGTGTAGAACCTGCAACTGGATCTAAATAGTGCGCATTTATATTGAAAGAAATACAGCCTAGCGTTTTAAAACTTGGCGGATACACAATTGGCATGTCGTTAGTGTTCTTCATATTAACACCACAAATGTTACTTCCTGCACTTGTGCCTAGATACGGCGTCCCATTCTCTAAAACCTGTTTTAAAATAACTAAAACATCCTTTTTATAGAGTTGATTTACCAATTCAAAAGTGTTTCCTCCACCGGTAAAAATACCTGTTGCATTTAATAGCGCTTGTTTTGGGTTTTCAAATTCGTGAAGTCCTTTTACCGCAACATCAATTTTAGAAAATGCTTTTTTTGCAATGGACGTATAATCGGTATAAGAAATCCCTCCAGGTCTTGCATAAGGAATAAAAATAAGTGTTTTTACAGCCTTAAAATGCACTTGTAAGGTGGGTAATAAATATTCTAAATAACCACTGCCAAAAACGGTAGAAGTACTTGCTATTATTAATTTTTTCATACTTCAAAAATAGTAAAATTGTTTTATAAATTTTACTTTAACATATATTTACAAGTTTGTTAGTACATATTTAAGAGTCTCATTATATTTCTTTGTGAAATGAAACATCTTATAGTAGCCCTTCTTTTATTTTTATGCAGTGCACAACTATTATCTCAAGAAGAAAGAAAATTTATAACGGGTGAAATCAAACTAGACAGTTTCCCTATTCATAATGTTCATGTTCTTAATATAACTACAAACACAGGAACTGTTTCTAACGAATTAGGGATGTTTATACTCCCCGTAAAACTGGGTGACCGTCTTTCCATATCTCATTTAAACCTTAAAAACCTAATAATTAGCATTACTAAAGAACATGTAGATGCCTTGGCAATCAGCGTTGAATTCACCGAACAAGCAACACTATTAAGGGAATTTACACTACAAAAAACAAGAGGTATTTTTGATCAAGATAAAGATATTCTAAGATATACTGGGCCTACTGTAAATGCACAAACTTTAAAATTACCCGACACAAAAATAAGTACAGATGCTGCGGTATTTAAAATAAAATCTGGTGCGGTTATAAGCCTAAATAATTTAGTAAGTGTTCTAAATGGTAGCAAAAAAAGAGCAAAGGCTCTAGGAAAACTAAGCTTTGAAGATAGACAATTGGTGAAAATAAGAAACTTTTTTACAGATGATTTTTTTATTACCGATTTACAAATACAAGAAAAATACATCAATTCTTTTCTCAATTTTTGCGTTAAAAAAAATATCATTCAATTTTTCAATAAAAAAGAGAACTTGAGACTTACCAAAATCTTTCTTCGAGAAAGCAATTTATTTGCTCAGGAAGACTCTTCTCTGATTAAAGTAGCTATTAAAAAACAATAATTTTAACAGCAATACAACTTCAAATTCATTAACTTTATAACTGTTATTTCGAAATTTAGCTTCAGTAAATGATTAAAAAAACAGTGTTTATTGCTTCACTTTTTATCACACTTGCAGCAAAGTCTCAGGAAAGAAGCGCTTTATTCGGAGTTATTAAAGATACTGTAGCCCCAATTGAGAATGTGCATATTGTAAATCTAAACACCAAGTATGGCACCATAACTGCAAATAACGGTCGCTTTAAAATTTTTGCTACGGTGGGAGATACTCTAGAAATAAGCGCTATTCAGTATCAAGAAAAAAAACATCTAATTCGTAGCAGTAGTTTTAGTTTTGAAGGTTTAGTCTTGTATTTAACACCTAAAATCTATGAATTAGAGGAGATAAAGTTAAAGAAACACAAATTAACAGGCAGTTTAGGAGCGGATTTAAATGTGGTTCCCAAATCTAATGTACCCACAATAAATGCAGTTACTTTAGGATTGCCAAATGCAGGATCTAAAGTAATGAAGAAAGTAGATCGAGAAATTTATACAGCAACATCTAGTGCATCGGGAGTTTCTTTAGATTTAATTTTAAATGTATTATCTGGAAGGTTGAAAATGTTGAAATTTAAAAAGATTATTGTGGAAGAAGATGAAGATGTTTTGCTGATGTTTAAAAAGTTTCAATACGTGTTTGAGCAAAATTTTAATATAAAAAAGGAAAATGTGTATCGTTTTTTATATTTTTCTTTAGCAGATTCTTTGTACAATGAAAAATTATTAGCTGATGAATTTGCATTGATACAATTCTTACAAAACAAATCTATAGACTTTCACGCCTTAAAAAACAATGTTAAATTTAAAAAAAAAATTAATGACTAAAAAAACACTTCTTATTAGTTTACTTTTATTGACATTTACCTGTATTTCTCAAGAAAGGAGAACCATCATACGTGGTAAAGTAACAGATTCTATAAGTACCGTTAAGAATGCAAATATCATCAACATAAAAAGCAATCAAGGTACTTTCTCTTCTGATAATGGTGAATTCACACTGTTTGTAAGAAAAGGTGATTCTTTAAGAATCTCTTCAATTCAGCACATTACACAGTTTATTCTTATCAGAAAAAAGGATGTAAATAATAAATTTATAAATCTAAAATTAACATATAATACAGTCTCTTTAGACACCTTCGAGCTAAAAAGACATAATTTATCTGGTAGGTTAGGCATCGATTCTAAAAGTGTGCCCACTGATAGAAAAGATTCTTTATTAAGTGCTATTTTGGATTTTTCTAAAATGAACATGAACATTGTTGCACCAGATGACCATATAGATACTATGAAACCATCTCTTAACAATGTAGATCCTACAGCACGGTTTGCCGGTCTAGGAGCTTCCGGTAAAACCTCCAATAAAAGTTCTGCGCGTTTGTGGGCTTTAAGAAGAGAATTGGCTAGAAGAGAAGCTTTTCCGTATAAAATAATGGCTGAATTAGGTGAGAAATTCTTTTTTAAACAATTAAAGATTCCTGTAGAAAGGTATTTTCATTTCTTAGAATACTGCAATTTTTTAAATATTGAAGATTTACATAAAGACAAAAAAATGTTAGATATCATCAAAATTTTTCAAACAGAAAGTAAAACGTACTTAAAAATTATAAAAAAAGAGTAATTTGGCGCAACAATTGTCTGTACCTCTATATGAAGTTTAAAAAAATATTTTTACTGTTTTTAATAATTCCGCTGCTTTCCTTTTCTGCTCATAAATATTATTTGAGTTTAACTCAGATAAAGTTTAAAGAAGAAACACAATCGATACAAATAATTATCAATGTATTTATGGATGATATAGAAACTGCCTTAAATAAAGAGAACAATATCGACCTGCAGCTTACTACAAAAAAAGAGTTGAAAAATAATGATGTTTATTTTGAAAAATATTTAAACAATAAACTTCAATTTAAAATCAATACGATTGCAAAAGGTTTCAAATACATTGGTAAGGAGTATGATGGAGATTTGGTCTATTTTTATTTAGAAATTGAAGATATTTCCAAAGTTTCTTCCATAGAAATTAGCAATAAAATATTGTTAAACCATTTTCCAGAACAACAAAACCTAGTAAAGTCTAAAGTGGGCGAGAAAAATAAAAGTGTTTTGCTTTCTAAAGACCAAAATAATGAACTATTAACGTATTAAAGTCAATACTAATCAATACAAATAAACACAAAATTTAAATTATGAGAAAAATAGGAATCCTAATCCTTTCTGTGCTATTTTTAACAAATGCTTCTTTCGGACAAGAGGCTACAACCAAAGAAGGCCACACAAATCAAAATAAATTTAAGCAACTAAAAGAATTATTACCAACACCAAACCTACAAAGAACTGCCTCTGGTGCCCCGGGTTTAAAATATACACAGCAAAAAGTAGATTATGTAATGGACATCGTTTTAGATGACGAAAATACCCGAATTTATGGGAATGAAACAATAACATATCACAACAATTCTGATGACACCTTGCCCTATTTGTGGGTGCAATTAGACCAAAACATGAGAGCTGCAGACTCTAAAACACCAGACATTCAGCCAAGTAATATTCCAAATTCAACCTCTAAAAAAAGTTTTAACAAAAAATATATAGACACTCCTTTTGATGGTGGTTTTAAAATTGAAAGCGTTCAAAATATGAATGACAGCAATTTATCTCATACCGTTAATCAAACAATGATGCGTATTAATTTAGAAACACCATTAGCTGCGGGAGAGAAATTTCAATTCAAGATAAAATGGTGGTACAACATTAATAATCATAGAGCGGATGGCGGCAGATCTGGCTACGAGCATTTTTCGAAAGACGGAAACAACAACTATGTAATTGCACAGTTTTATCCAAGATTGTGTGTGTATGACAATGTAGAAGGTTGGCAAAATGACCAATTTTGGGGTAGAAGTGAATTTGCTTTAGAATTTGGAGATTTTACTGTAAATATTACAACACCAAAGGACCACATGCTCGGCGCAACAGGTGTTTTAACAAATGAAACCGAAGTTTTAACTCGAAAAGAGTTAAGAAGATTAGAAAAAGCAAGAACAACTTTTGACAATCCGGTATTCATTAGAACGCAGGAAGAAGCAGAAAAAATAGAAAAAAGCAGCTCTACAAAAACAAAAACCTGGAAATTTTATGCAGAAAATGTACGTGATTATGCATTTGCAACTTCAAGAAAATTTATTTGGGATGCCATGGCTGTAGCTATCAATGGTAAAACGGTAATGGCATATTCTTTATATTCTAAAGAAGCAAATCCTTTATACGGCGATCATTCTACAAGAGCAGTGGCACAAACTTTAAAAACATATTCTAGACTAACATTCGATTACCCGTATCACAAAGCAATTTCTGTAGACGGTCAAATGGGCATGGAATATCCGCAAATTTGTTTTAATCCGGGAAGGCCAAATGCAGATGGAACCTATTCTGATAGAGTAAAATATAGAATGATTAAAGTAACGATTCACGAGGTGGGACATAACTTTTTTCCAATGATTGTAAATTCTGATGAAAGACAATGGACTTGGATGGATGAAGGTTTAAACTCATACATGGAAATGATGGCAGAATTAGACTATGACAAAAACTTTCCTATTACAAGAGGGTATCCAAAAAATATCGTGGGATATATGTCTGGCGATCAATCTAAAATTGCACCCATAATGTCTAAAGGAGACCATGTATATGAATTTGGAAATAATGCATATGGAAAACCAGCAACTGCTTTATGGATCTTAAGAGAAACCATCATGGGAAAAGAATTATTTGACCATGCCTTTAAAACATATTCTCAAAGATGGATGTTTAAACACCCTACTCCAGCAGATTTCTTTAGAACCATGGAAGATGCCTCTGGTATCGATTTAGATTGGTTTTGGAGAGGTTGGTTTTATTCAACAGAGGTAACAGACATTGGTATCAAAAATATAAGAAAATTTTATGCTGAAGAAGATCAAAATCAAAATGTTAATTTTATTGAAGATACAAGTGAAGGTTTACAAATTACTAAAACTAAAACAGCAAATGCTAATTATTTCTATGAAATAACGTTTAATAAGCCTGGTGGTTTAGTAATGCCAATTATTGTAGCATACACGTATGATGACGGCACCACTGAGAAAAAAACGTATCCTGCACAAATTTGGAGGTATAACGATAAGCAAGTTACAAAGGCGATTCATTCAGAAAAGCAAATAACTAAAATTGTAATCGATCCAGACTTAGAAACTGCAGATGTAGACGTAACAAATAATAGTTTTCCGAGAGAGAAAAAGGATGAATTTGCGAAGTTTAAAACAAAAATGAAAAACTAAAGTAGCGTTTAAGTGATTTTTAAAAAGCGATGTGGACATAAATTCACATCGCTTTTTTTATAAATATTTGTTAAAATTCAACTTCATTTAACAAAACTATTCCCACTATACCTACATTAGTCGGCAAATTAAATTCAATCAAATGAAAAAACTTTCTGTACTCGTATTTTCCCTTTTCTTTATCAGTTTCGCAAGCATAGCGCAAGAAAATAAAGAAACGCAACAAGGGCACACCGATCAAAACAAATTCAAACAAATGAAAGATGTTTTGGCAACACCCAATGATCAACACGCAGCTTCCGGAGCTCCAGGGCATCAATACACTCAGCAAAAAGTAGATTATGTGATGGACATTCGCTTAGACGAAACTGCAAACAAAATTTATGGTGATGAAGAAATTACGTATCAAAATAATTCTAAAGATAAATTAGACTATTTGTGGGTGCAGTTAGATCAAAATATGAGGGCGGACGACTCTAAAACACCCTTAGCAAAATCCAACAGTATTGCTGCTTTTGTAACTACAGAAAACTTCAAAAGTTCTTATATGGCGGAAGAAAAAGGTTTTGGCTACACTATTACAAAAGTAGAAAGTGACGGCAAACCACTATCACACACTATTAATAGAACAATGATGCGTATAAACTTACCAAAAGCATTGGCTCCAGGTAAATCGTTTGAATTTAGAATTCAATGGAATTATTTAATTAACGATATTAATAAAGATGGTGGTCGTTCTGGATTAGAAACTTTTCCTGATGGAAACAATAATTATACAATTGCACAATTCTTCCCAAGATTAGCGGTGTACAACAATGTAGAAGGATGGCAAAATATGCAGTTTTGGGGACGTAGCGAATTTGCTTTAGAATTTGGAGATTATGAAGTAAACTTAACAGTGCCGTCAGATCATATTGTTGAAGCAACAGGTTCTTTACAAAATGAAAAAGAGGTGCTTACAAAAATACAACGCAAACGTTTTGAAAGCGCAAGAGAAACATTTGACAACCCTGTTTTAATTGTAACGCAAGAGGAAGCGGAACAAGCAGAAAAAGGGCGCGCAACAGGAACAAAAACTTGGACGTACAAAGCAGACCGCGTTCGTGATTTTGCTTTTGCAACTTCAAGAAAATATATTTGGGATGCAATGGCCGTAAATGTAAACGGAAAAACAGTAATGGCTACTTCTTTGTATCCAAAAGAAGGAAATCCTTTATGGGAAGAGCACTCTACAAGAGCAATTGCAACTACACTTATTGAATATTCTAAATTGACATTCGATTATCCATATTCGAAAGCGGTTTCTGTGCATTCAGAAAGACAAGGAATGGAATACCCAATGATTTGCTTCAACTATGGAAGACCAGATGCAGACGGAACCTATTCTGAAAGAACTAAAAAAGGTATGTTAGGGGTTATTATTCATGAAGTAGGGCACAACTTCTTTCCGATGATTGTAAATTCTGATGAAAGACAATGGACTTGGATGGATGAAGGTTTAAACTCTTTTGTAGAGATTTTAGCTGAGCTTGTATATGATCCAGAATTGTTTGCTACAAATCCAGCAAAAGAAATTACAAGATATATGGGTGGAGATCAATCAAACCTCTCTCCTATTATGTCTCAAGGGGATTATGTAAAACAATTTGGCCCAAATGCATATACAAAGCCTGCTGCAGGTTTATACATGCTAAGACAAACAATTATGGGTCCAGAATTATTTGACCATGCATTTAGAACCTATGCTAAACGTTGGATGTTTAAGCACCCAACACCAGAAGATTTCTTTAGATCTATGCAAGATGCTTCTGGTATGGATTTAGATTGGTTTTTTAGAGGATGGTTTTATACCACAGATGTTAATGATATTGGTATTAAAGCAGTGAAGTCTTTATATTTAACTGATACGCCTGGTGAAAGAGTTACAAAACTAAAAGAACAATACAAGCAATATTTTGACGGTTTAGGTGATCTTGTGTACATTACAGATAAAAAAGAGGATGCAAATGCAAATGCAATGAATGCGTATGCAAACGGTAAAGAAGTACCTCCATTTATCTATTCTGTAGAATTTGAGAAACCAGGAGGTTTAGTAATGCCAATTATTGTTGAGTTAACGTATGCAGATGGCACTACAAAAAGAGAAACATATCCAGCTCAAATTTGGATGAGAAATGATAGCACTGCGAAAAGAGTTTTTGCTTCCTCTCAAGAAATTAAGAGCATTGTAGTGGATCCAGATTTTGAAACTGCCGATGTAGATACTTCTAATAACAGCTGGCCTAAAAAAGAAGAAAATAAATTTAATGCCTTTAAAAATAAAAATAAAGACTAATAAATTTTATTTAGCCATATAAAAAAAGCCTTGCTTACAAATTGTAAGCAAGGCTTTTTTTTATATTGATATACTTCTAGTTATGCCCCTGAATAACTTACAAAGTTTCTAGGTGTTTCATATAAAGTAACCTCCAAACCTAAGTTTTTTGGTACCAATTTTCTTAGTTTATCGTATGTAACCACACAGATGTTTTCTGCAGTAGGATTCAAGTCTTTAAACTCAGGAACTTCTAAGTTCAAATTTTTGTGATCAAAAGCATCTTCAATTTCTGTTTTTATATGGTTTTTTAAAATTCCTAAATCAAATACGTACCCTGTTTCTACATCAATTTCTCCTGTTAAAGAAACAATCAATTCGTAATTATGACCGTGAAAGTTGGGATTGCTGCATTTATTAAAAATTTCGAAGTTTTTTTTATCACTCCAATCTTTTCTATATAATCTATGAGCCGCATTGAAATGTGCTTTTCTATGAACCGTAACTTTAGGCATCTGTTAGTTTTTTATAAGATTTATCAAAAATAATTTTAAACCACTCCGTATAAATTGTAGGATTTTCTTCCATGTCTATCTTTACATTCTCTAAAGTCATCCATTTATAATTTTCGGCTTCTTCTTTGTTTATATTAGGTTCATTTTCGTATTTCCCAGTCATTACATGGTCATATTCATGCTCCGTTAAACCATTGTCAAAAGGTGCCTTATAGACAAAAGAAAAAACGTCTACAACATCTGTTACAAAACCCATTTCCTCCTGTAACCTTCTTCTTCCTGCTTTCACATTACTTTCTCCCTCTCTTTGATGAGAACAACAGGTATTTGTCCATAATAAAGGCGAATGATATTTGGAGGCAGCTCTTTGCTGTAACATTAATTCTCCTTTCTCATTAAAAATAAATACAGAAAAAGCTCTGTGCAACAAAGCCTTCTCATGTGCTTCAATCTTTTCCATCAAACCTATTTGCTGGTCGTTTTCGTCTACTAAAATAACTTGTTCTTCCATTATAACAAAAATAAGAAACGAAACATCAATACATCAAGAAAATCTATTAAAAAGAATCAAATTTATCTATTCTTTTATGTTGATGATTTATCTTTGAAGTCTCAAAATAATTTTATGGTATGCATATAGTAGTGAAACTTGTTTTAATCGCATTTATTTTTTCTTTTTGTCAGTGTGCAGAAGAGAAGCCTAAAAAGAAAAAAATAAGAAAAACGCTGACCAAAAAAATAAAAGTTAAAGAGCCTTTAGAAAAAGAAATTGTTAAACCCTGGGACAGTCTAAACAAAGAGAATGTAGAAGCTTTTTTTACTGAATATGGAAAACAAAATAAAGAAACCAAAGTGCTTCTAAAAACTAAGTTTGGCGCTATTAAACTACGATTGTACAATGATGTGCCTGTTCATAGAGCTAATTTTATTTTCTTGACGAAACTAGCCTATTTTAATACAACTGTTATTTATAGGGTTGCTAAAAACTTTGTAATTCAAGGTGGAAACTCTGACGAAACTTACACTAGAAATCAACGAAGGATGTATGGCAATTATTTAATAAAGCCTGAATTTAAAAGCAATAGAACACATAAATATGGAGCTTTAGCAGCAGCCAGACAATGGGATAAGAATCCGAACAAACTATCAAACCCTTTTGAGTTTTACATGGTACATAGTCGAAGTGGCGCACATCATTTAGACAACCAACACACCGTTTTTGGAGAGGTAATCTCTGGCTTTGATACGATGGATAAAATAGCCAAAGTAAAAGTAGGTGTAGATGAATGGCCGGTGCATGATATTAAAATGACAATAGAAATTGTAGACTAGACATAAATTTTAATGGCTACTCTTTCTTTTAGTGGGCTACCATAATTGTATAGAAATTTTAACTACTAATTTATAAGATTTTTTTAGGTGGTTAAAAAGTAGGTTGTTTATCAGAGAAAAGACAGAGATACATAGCGGTTTTCTTACAAAACTGGGTATTTTTCAGAAATCCTTCTTGCAGAAACTCCTTTAAACGTATGTTTTGCCAAAATTCATAAAATTCCCGCTTACTTTTTAATATGGATAGCCTTTAAATCAGCATATAAATTATAGAATAAAACCTATATTTGTAGCTCAATTTTTGTAAATGAACTTTTTAGAGGAAATTAAACGCAGAAGAACTTTTGGAATCATCTCGCATCCAGATGCAGGTAAAACAACGTTAACGGAAAAACTACTGCTTTTTGGGGGTGCAATTCAAGAGGCTGGTGCTGTTAAAAACAATAAAATAAAGAAAGGTGCAACTTCAGACTTTATGGAAATTGAGCGTCAACGTGGAATTTCTGTTGCAACTTCGGTGCTGGCATTTATATACAAAAATAAAAAAATAAATATTTTAGATACTCCTGGTCACAAAGATTTTGCAGAAGACACCTTTAGAACTTTAACGGCTGTAGATAGTGTTATTGTTGTTATCGATGTAGCCAAAGGAGTAGAACCTCAAACGGAAAAGTTGGTTAAAGTTTGTAGAATGAGAAGCATCCCAATGCTGGTTTTTATCAACAAATTAGATAGAGAGGGTAAAGATGCATTTGACTTATTAGACGAAGTAGAACAAAAATTAGGTTTGCGCGTTACCCCAATGAGCTTCCCCATAGGAATGGGATATGATTTTAAAGGAATTTATAATATCTGGGAAAAGAAATTAAATCTTTTTTCTGGTGATAATAAAACATCTATATCGGAAGGAGTAGAATTTAGCGATCTTTCCAATCCTGAATTAGATACCATTATTGGAGAAAAAGCAGCTGAAATTTTACGTGAAGAAATAGAGTTAATTAATGAGGTGTATCCACCCTATATCCAAGAGGAATATTTAGAAGGAAAGCTTCAACCTGTATTTTTTGGTTCCGCTTTAAATAATTTTGGTGTCAAAGAATTACTAGAAGCTTTTATAGAAATTGCACCTTCCCCACAACCCAAAAAAGCTGAAGAACGTTTAGTAAATTCCAAAGAAGATAAACTCACAGGTTTTGTGTTTAAAATCCATGCCAATATGGATCCCAAGCATAGAGATAGACTGGCTTTCATCAAAATAGTCTCAGGAACTTTTAAGAGAAACGCACCTTATTTGCATGTTAGAACGGGTAAAAAAGTAAAATTTTCTAGCCCGAATGCCTTTTTTGCAGAAAGAAAAGAAATTGTAGATGAATCTTTTCCTGGAGATATTGTAGGCATCCATGATACTGGAAACTTTAAAATTGGAGATACCTTAACTGAAGGCGAAGCACTCAATTTTAAAGGTATTCCAAGCTTCTCACCAGAACATTTCAGGTATGTTAATAATGCGGATCCAATGAAGTCTAAACAATTATACAAGGGTTTAAATCAATTAATGGATGAGGGTGTTGCCCAATTATTTACTTTAGAAATGAATGGCAGAAGAGTAATTGGTACTGTTGGGGCCTTACAATATGAAGTAATTCAATACCGATTAGAGCATGAATATGGTGCAAAATGTAATTACGAGAACTTAAGTGTTCACAAGGCTTGTTGGGTGGAACCAGAAAATCCTAAAAGTGATGAGTTTATCGAGTTTAAGCGTGTAAAGCAACGTTATTTAGCAAAAGATAAACAAGGGCAATTAGTATTTTTAGCAGATTCTGAATTTACAATTCAAATGACAGAAAATAAATACCCAACTATAAAATTGCACTTTACCAGCGAATTTAAAAAGTAACACATGGTAAAAAATTACCTCATTTTTTTGTTACTATTTTTAAGTGTGGCTATTTATTCGCAAAAGAACTCGTATACTTTATTAGATACAAAAGAGTTGAAAAATACGATTAGATTAAACTACACCACAGTTCACATGCCAGATGAACTAGACGTTTATGGGAATCATTTTAAAATTAAACCAACCATGGGTTTTGTTGGCTTAAACTACAATATTCCTATAAATAGTTGGTTATACACAGGAGCAGGAATGCATTTTGCAGTTACTGGAGATCAAGGTGGTTTGTTTACGCTAGGGGTAAATTTAGGAGTAAATAAACAACTTTATAAGCATTTATATTTTGATGCGAATGTCCATTTTGGTGGCGGTGGTGGTTATAGAACTTTGGTTAATGGTGGTGGTATTCTTTATTCTAATATTGGTCTGCAATATAAAACAGACAGTTATTCCTTTGGTGTACAGTACGGAAAAGTAGATTTTTTTACTGGCTTTATTAAAAATGATAACGTTTCGTTTTTCATTGAAATACCAAGTGCATTGCGAACTGCTTCTTACAAGGACGCTCAAAAAGAATTTATTGTAGCAGATACTTCAAAAGATGAATTTTGGCAAAAACCATCTGCAAAAAGCGTGCAACAAATAACATTTGATTTTTTCTATCCCATTGGAGATTCTAGAACAGATTCTTACCAAGGAAATAAAATAATTGATCATACTTTATATATTATTGGTTTTGAATACCAACGTTACCTCACGCACAACACATTTATCTATGTACACACAGATACCATGTACAAAGGTCTGGTTGCTGGTTTTATGAATTTATTTATTGGAGTTGGAAAAGACTTCGTAGAAACCAAATATGTAAATCTTTTTGCGAAATTTGGTCTTGGTGGTGCTGGTGGTCGAATTTATCAAGAAGGAGGCCTCACAATGTACCCAAATGCAGGGGTAAATGTTAAAATTACAGACAACTTTGGCCTTAGTGCTCATGGTGGTTATCACCGAGCAATTGGTGGTACTTTTGAGGCCTATACCGCAGGAATTAGTTTAAAATATTATGGTTTAAGTGGAAGTACCAAACATCCTTTTACTGGAAAAAAAACAACCAAAATAAAGACCCAAGGAATTCAATTAAGTGCACAGAATCAAACCTATTTTAATGTTGCTAAATTTGGTATTCCAGCAAGTGATTTGCAATTAATTGCACTAAAAATAAATTATAATCTAAATAATAGATGCTATATAATTGGTGAGACTTCTTTTGCTTATCAGGGCAAGTCTGGTGGTTATGCCCATGGTTTATTTGGTTTGGGTATTAAAAGTAATCCGTTTTCTAATGGTAGATTTTCTATCTTTGCAGAAGCCAATGCTGGTGTTGCTGGTGGCGGACGCGTAGATTCTGGTGAAGGTGTTTTAGTAAGACCTACAGCTGGTATTAATTTTAATTTAACAGAAGATTTTTCAATTCATGCTTCTGGCGGACAAATGATTTCGCCTTTTGGTAGTGTAAATTCAACCAACTTTAATATTGGACTTTCCTACGGAGTGTCAGTATTGAATTCAAAAAAATAAATAATTTTTTATTTTTAAAATTAGTATAATTAATGACAGTTCGAGCGCAGTCGAAAACTCATAAATAACACCTCTCGACTGCGCTCGAGAAGAAAAAATTAAAATTATGAATAACGGTATCTATGCCAAATTCACCACATCAAAAGGTGAAATTTTAATACAATTAGAACACGAAAAAACTCCTGGAACGGTAGGTAACTTTGTTGCTTTGTCTGAAGGAAATTTAGAAAATGCTGTAAAAAAGCAAGGAACTCCTTACTATGATGGCTTAAAATTCCACAGAGTAATTCCAGATTTTATGGTGCAGGGTGGTTGTCCACAAGGATCTGGAACAGGAAACCCTGGTTATAAATTTGATGATGAATTTCATTCAGATTTAAAACATGATGCTCCTGGAAAGTTATCAATGGCTAACTCGGGACCAGCAACAAACGGAAGCCAATTTTATATTACCCACGTTCCTACCCCATGGTTAGACGGTAAACATACTATTTTTGGTGCTGTAATTGAAGGTCAAGACGTAGTAGATACAATTGCACAAGGAGATGAATTAACAGCTGTTGAAATTATTAGAGTGGGTGCAGAAGCAACCGCTTTTAATGCAGTAGAAGCTTTTAGAACTTTTGAGGGTTCTAGAGAGAAACGTGAAGCTAACGAAAAAGCAAAACAAAAAGAATTGTTAGATTCTATAGCCCTTGGCTATGAAGAAACTGCAAGTGGTTTGCGTTACCAAATCTTACAAAAAGGAACAGGAAAACAAGCAACAAAGGGTGCTGGAGTTTCTGTGCATTATAAAGGACAATTGTTAGACGGTACCGTTTTTGATTCTTCATATAAGAGAAAAGAACCAATCGATTTTAATGTTGGTGTAGGTCAGGTTATTGCTGGTTGGGATGAAGGTGTACAATTATTACAAGTGGGAGATAAAGCACGTTTTGTAGTTCCTTCTAACTTAGCGTACGGTGCTGCTGGCGCTGGAGGCGTAATTCCACCAGATGCAACACTTATCTTTGATGTTGAATTGATGGGTGTAAAATAAATTTACTTCCTTTTTAAATGTTTAAAAACCTTATAACTTAAAAAGTTGTAAGGTTTTTTTATGACACATATTTCCAAAAAAGAAACCATTTTAAATGAAAGCAACTTCCTATATAAAATT
>Ga0307489_10000358_pt1 | contig 26714 bp, 16 predicted proteins | sample SB12metaG_FD_202247 | JGI IMG/M metagenome (GOLD analysis project Ga0307489, IMG submission 202247) | Sea-ice brine microbial communities from Beaufort Sea near Barrow, Alaska, United States - SB 1.2 | ecosystem: Environmental > Aquatic > Marine > Coastal | place: USA: Alaska | collected... | reverse complement strand
AGGGATTTATGGGTAAAGGCATTTTTAAATTTTAAAAAGAGTACTCTAAAGGAGGATTGAATTACCTTAAATATTGTGTGAAATAGGAGGCAATTTTGGTTAAAAAAGAGATAATAATGCTTTAATTTTCATAGCAATTTCCCACCTCTTTAAGATGTGTGTTTTTTAAATAATAAAATAATCTAATATTATTAGAATCAAAATAGGATTTTATCTAACGGTCTTAGTGCTTTATTTTCAAAGAAAACACGATAACTTCTTTTAGAAGAAGTTTAAAAAAAATGATCACAAAGCCGTTTGCTTACTTTTTTATTATTTTTAAAGAGTAATTGTATGCGTCTGTTTTTATAAAATAGATTCCTTTTTCTAAAGACTTAATAGAGAATACTGCAGACGTATTAAAATTACCTGTAAACTCTTTTACTTTTCTTCCTTGAGCATCGAATACAACTAAATGTGTACTATTTCTGTTTAGTTTAAAATTATTGCTTGTGGGATTTGGATAAGCAATAAGCTCTTTTTCTAAAAACAACTCTTTTGTAGATAAAGATGCTGGTTTATTTCCAAAAACTTTAAATGCGCCAGGTGCTAGGGAAATTAAACTATTTACATCTGAAACAGTAATGTGCTTATTGTCTTCCAATAAATTATACCAGGTTCCTGAAGTTTGAAAGGTAGGATTAATATTCTGAGCAATTACACCAAAATTTCCGATAATAGTTATGTATTGTATTTCTGTTGAGGATGCATCGGTTAATTGAATTTTCTTTAATCCGTTTGTATTAGCAACGTCTAAAGAAAAATCTTCAGTTTCAAAAATATCATACTTCAATTTTAATTGGATTAATTTAGACCAAGTATTATAGACGTTTTTCCTATTCTGAACCTCAAAATAATCCCATTTAATTGGTTTATTTCCAATTCTGCCGTTTTCATCTATAGAAATATCATATCCTAATTCGCCAAATTGCCAAATCATTTTTGGTCCTGGAACAGTAAAATAAAAAGCACCTGCCATTTTTTGTCTATCTAATGCAGTTGCTAAGTTTTTGATGTTATAACTTCCGCTAGAATTCCCAAATTGTAAATTTTTATACATTAAGCGTTCTTCATCATGACTTTCCATATAACTTACATTTGCAGGTACAGTCCAACCTCTGTTTATATAAGAAATCCAAGAAAAATCAGAACTACTACCAAAGCCCATAGTTGCTTGATTGTATTGAGAATTATGATTTCCCCAAAGCATAATTCCTTTTCCTTCATCTAATCTATAATTTACCCATTCTTTTTCTTCTTGATTTCCTCCTAAATGTTCAAAAATCACATAAAAATTTGAATCAATTTCCCATTGATTATCGGCATATTCTTTTAAAACAGCAACTCTATCAGTTTGATAATTTCCTGTACAACCTTCGTCATTAGCAGTACAATTTTGGGTAAATCCTTTTGTTAAATCCCATCTAAAACCATCAATTTTAAATTCATCAATCCAATATTGAGAGACTCTTTTCACATAGTCTTTTGTAGCTTGTTTAGAGTGATTTAAATCGTTAAAAACGCTGTATGAATGTGTGGCAGTTTGATTAAAAAATGGACTATCAGCACTTGCCTGTCCACCATAACCACCATTATCTGTGTTCCACATTCTGTAATACGGATTCTGTCCACTTGCATGATTGTAAACAACATCAAGTATTACTGCAATTCCGCGTTTGTGGCATTCATCAATTAATTGTTTAAAAGAAGTAATGTTACCGTAATACTTGTCTAAAGCCATGTGAAAAGACGGGTTATATCCCCAAGATTCGTTGCCATCAAACTCATTTACAGGCATAAATTCAATAGCATTTACACCTAATTCTTGTAAGTAATTTAGTCGATTTTTTACTGCATCGAAGCTATGAAGCTCATCAAAATCACGTATTAATAATTCGTAGATTACTAAATCTGTCTTTTTTGGTCTTTGAAAATCGGCGTTCTGCCAAGCGTAAGAAGCATCACCCGTTCTTAATAATGTAACAGCATGATTTGTTTCACCTGAAGGATAACTTGGTAAATTTGGATACGTAGTTGCGTTGATATATTGATCATTATTTTCTGTTAAAACAACAGTAGAATAGGGATCTGCAACTCTTAAGTCCGCATTAATAATATATTGATATGTATAATCTGTTTGAGGCGATAAACCTGTAAGTTCAATCCAGAAACGATTTTTTGCAGTATCTTTTTTAAGTAAATAAGTATTATTTATTTCCCAATTATTAAAACTACCAATTACATGGATAAATTCTTTGTTAGGCGCATAAAATACCAACGTTGCTTTTGTAGTATCTGATGTATTTAGATTTATACCATCTTTCATTCCTGAAGGAATGCTAGCTTCTGTAACAGTTGGTTTTATGATTGCTTGAAAAGTTGTGGTTTTTGTTTCGCCATTATTAATAGCTTCTAGAAGGTAGCTTGTGTTTTGTGTAACAGTAGGTGAGAAGGTATACGTTGTTAATCCAAACTTTTGATCAATAATACTCCCATTTACTGTTAGTGTAAAGTTAGCGGCTAGAGATGTGCTTGCGTTTATTGATATACTTTGTCCTGAATCTAAAACGGTTGTTGCGGAGGAAGGAGCGTTTAATGTTAATTGGAATGCACCTACATTAAAAATAAAATCAGTGCAACTATTATCTTTCATTTCTTGAGTACCAGATGCATTTCTAAAAACCATTCCTATTTTTGAAATACTGGTTGCCTGTGTATCTGTTAAGCTGTAATATGTTTTGGGAGTAATTGTAATTTCCCAACGATTGTTAGCTGAATTTAAAGTCATTTCTCCAACCCCATCGTCTGCACCCCAATTTCCAACCACGCTAGTTTCAAAGGCATTAGTTTCTGTACCAACACCAGAGTGAAAATATACTTTTGTAGGATTGCTAAACCCATTACAATCTGTTGCTGTACTATTAGCATCTACACTAATAGTTATAGACTCAGTTATTTCAAAAGTACTTGGAGTAATAGTTACTTGACTAAATCCTAAAGAAGTTATGAGTAAAAAGAGAAGTGTAATTTTTTTCATAGATTAGGTTTCAAAAGACAAAAGCTACCCCATAAGGTAGCTTTTGAAAGGTTAAATAAATACTTAGTTTATGGTGTAAGTAGGATTTGTTGGATCAGAAAAATCTAAAACAAAAGAATAGGTTCCAGCGGTAGAGATTATATTATCTCCTCCATCATCTAAAGTACCATCTGCATCCGTATCTCCATAATTAAGAGCCCAAGCTTCATTAGATCTAAATTTATACTCTCCATCTAAAAGAGTTACATTATTTAGTATCCAAATATCATCAGTAGGTTGAGACCAATCTCTACTAAATAATGCATCTGGAGTTGCCCCCCAATCATTATAAGCAGAACCAACGATGCCCCAAATATGCGCTATTGGTTCTAAAGAATAGGAGAAATCATTTAAGTTTACAGTAACAATATATCTACCAGCGGTAGTCACAATATTATCTCCAGCCAAATCTAAAACACCATTTAGACCAGTGTCTCCGTAATTTGTACCCCAATCATTATTTGTTCTAAACTTCATTTCACCATCTTCTAACTTTACAATGCCTCTAAATTGATCTGAATAAGAATCATACTTAAGGTCAAAATCTGGAGTTGCTCCCCAATCATTATAAGCAGAGCCAATAATACCGATAGAAAAAATTTCTATTGTATACGTTAAGTTATCCAAGTTCATTAAAATTTTATAAGAACCAGCAGTAACGGCAATATTATCACCACCTGCATCTAAAGTTCCGTCTGCACCTGTATCTCCATAATTATTGGTCCAAAGGCTATCTTCTCTAAACTTTATTTCACCATCCGTTAAAGTAACATAAGCAACTAAAACACCTGCTGTACTTGTAGTAAAAAATGGCAAATCTGGAGTTGCACCCCAATCATTTGCTGCAGAACCAATAACACCCCATCTTGTTGTTAAATCTAAAATACTTGAATACGGAGTTACATTAACTGTTTTTGCACTTGTATTGATGAGTAATTGACCACCTACAAAACCTTGCAGTTTTACTATTAAATCAGAAGGAGCATCTGCTTCTGCGCCTAAACCTAATGCAATAGAATTTAATTCTAAAGTTGCAAAAGATTTTTCTAAATTATCTCCAACATTTAAAGTTACTGCATTGCTAAAATCACCAGTAGCTAAATCCACAAGTAACTGGTAGGTTGGTGCTGCATCAAAACCAAAGTCTGGTGCTGCCCAATTTGTGTTTAAAGCGATTTCATCTTGATTGTCCTCTAAAAGTACAAGGGCTGTAGTTTCTTGAATGATAAGTTCTGTTGAAGCTTCTACATCTGAGTTTAAGATTACTCTATCGCTAATGTCTTCACAACTGGTAAAACCAATTGACACAATAATTAGAGCGAATAATAAATTTATTATTTTTTTCATGTCTTTATTTATTAGTATCCAGGATTTTGAATTAAATTAGGATTCGTTGTTATGATATTATTTGGCAGCGGAAATAGGTTTCTATAAGATGCAACACCAACTCCGTTTTTAGAATCTCCTTTAAAAGGCCATAAATAGGTGTCTGATGTAAAATAATTATACCTTATTAAATCTGTTCTTCTTTGACCTTCCCAGTATAATTCACGAGATCTTTCGTCTAAGATAAAATCTAAAGTTAAGGCTCCACTAGTTATGTTTCCACTTGTATTTCCGAAAGCTCTTTCTCTTAATTCGTTAATTTTAGTTAGCGCTAAACTTACATCTCCGCCACCACCTCTAAGTGCTGCTTCTGCATAGTTTAAATAAATTTCTGCCAATCTAATTAAAGGTAAATCTGTATCTACAAAATCTCCGGCAGCATCTGATCCTTGGCTACCATTAGAATCTATATTTTTAAATTTAGAGACTGCGTATCCATTCTCAAAAGAGGGTATTTCTTCTATTTCTAAAGTTTGACCGTCTTTGTGAAACATACCTCTGCTATCACCAACAAAAGGCATAATGGTGTATGTTAAAGTATTTAGGTCTAGCTTAACTGCATACGTTCCTGGAGCAGCAATTGGAATATTCATACTACCAGGTTCTAATGAACCATCTGCGTCATCATCACCATAATTATTACCCCAATCTTCATCAAATCTAAACTTCATTTCTCCACTCTTTAAATCTGCATATAAAGCATACGTGTTGTTGCCAGTTTCGTGCATTTCCATATCTGGTCCATCCCAAGAATTTACAGTAGCATCTCCTACTAATCCCCATTTAGAGAGTGGACCTAAATTATTGTTAAGTGCGGTAACATCTACATTAAATTTATTCACTAAATTTTTTGTAGTTCTCAAGCCTCCCCAGCCACCATTTACGCCAAAATCTGTAGCATTCATGTTACCACCAATAGCAGCGTGTACTAAAAATGTTGAACCTCCATAAGTTTGAGATCTAAGACCATCAAAATTTAGCGCAAAAATAAATTCACTTTGTGCTCCATTTGTATTGTTGTCTGCTAAAAAAAGTTCGTCATATGCATTTCCGTTTCCGTTGGCATCAATTGTGTTTATTGCATAACTAGATGACATTACCTTATTAGAAAATGTTACAGATTCAACATATTTAGAACTACCTGTCCATACTTCTGCGTTTAAATATAATTTAGATAATAATGCCCAAGCAGCGACTTTATCTACTCTACCATACTCATTAGCACCACTAGATTTTAATTGCTCTTGAATTTCTAATAATTCAGTTTCAATAAAATTAAATAATTCTGTTCTAGTTGCTTGAGAGGGTAATTCTGTAGTTACAGAAGTAACTAACGGAACACTTCCATATAAATCCATTAGATTATAGTATGTAAAAGCTCTTAAAAAACGAGCTTCTGCTATAAAACTAGCAATTTCTGGAGCTGATAATGAGGCCGCATTGTCTATAAATGAGTTGCAAAAAGATACTTCTTGTGCTAACCTATAATACATTGCTTCTGAAAAATCATTACTTCCAGACCAATATAAACCATGTAAGTCTGGTAAACCTGCATCTCCCCAACCTACAACTGCGTGATCTGTTGTTAATTCATTTAAGTTAAATAACATTCTTGAATATTGTGAAAAACCCTCATCAATATCTGCGATGTCTGGCTGTCCTGCAGGGCCTTGCTGTCCTGTTAATGCTAAGCTAGCATATAACTTAGCAAGTGCACCTTGCGCTTCTATTGCATTAGAAAACACATCTTCTTCAGTAAAACTGTCTGGATCAATCGGAGACTGATCTAAGTCTTTATGACATGATATAACTCCTAAAGAGAATAACATGATTACAATTAAGTATTTAATTTTTTGTTGCATTTTTTTGTTTTTAATTAAAAGTTAACGTTTACACCTAAAACAAATGATCTAGGCCTTGGGTAAAAATTATTATCGATACCTAAATTAATTTCCGGATCTAAACCATCATAATCAGTTACTATTAGAACGTTTTGTAGCGATCCATAAAAACGAAACGTTTTATTTTTTAGTTCATCTAAAGTATAACCAATTGTTATATTGTCTAATTTGAAGAAAGAAGCATCTTGAACAAAATGATCACTCAATGCCGTTTTATCACTTATAGTTGTAAAACCACTATTGTAGTAATCTGTATGCAGGTTAGACAAGATGTTATTATTAGTAGCATTTACTTGAATCCCTTTGTTTGCCGCTACATCATTATACATATCATTACCAAAACTTGCTCTAGACTGTATCGATATGTCCCAGTTTTTGTAACGAACATTGGTGTTAAAGCCCATTAATATCTCCGCAAAAGGATCTTCATTGATATACTTGTCTTCTTCATTTATTACATTATCACTATTTCTATCAACAAATATGCCTTCTAAAGGAGTTCCTGTAGCATCATAAACTTGTTGAAATACATAAAAACTATTGGCTGTTTCCCCTTCTCGATGTACTTGCACATTGTTACCAACACCTGTTGAGATTCCACCCTGTGGTTGGTCTACAGATAATTTAGTAATTTTATTGTCATTTAATGATAGGTTATAATTAACAGACCATTCAAAATCTGCTGTTCTAATAGGGGATGCATTGATACTAAATTCTAATCCTCTATTTTCCATATTACCAATGTTGGCATTAATTCTATTACCAAAATTTGTAAAAGGATCTACAATTGAACTTGCAATAAGATCATTTGTTTGCTTTACGTAGGCATTTATAGAACCAGAAATTCTTCTGTTAAGAAAAGCAAAATCTAAACCAATATTAAGGGTTCTTCCTACTTCCCAACGCAAGTCTTTATTAATTGGTTCTGGCCTAAATGTTTGATAAAAAGCATTGCCAAATTGATAACTAGCAGTATCTGTGCTACCTCGGTATCTGGTTAAGAATTGATAATCACCTAAACCATTAATGTTTCCTACTTCACCATAACCAACCCGTAATTTTAATTGGTTAAAGAAGGAGTCTTGCATAAAATCTTCTTTATGAACATTCCAAGCGGCTGCAAATGAAGGAAAAATCCCCCAACGATCATTAGGATTTAATTTAGAAGAAGCATCTGCTCTTACGGTTGCAGTTACATAGTATTTTCCCTTATAGTCATAATTTGCTCTTCCAAAATAGGATAATAATACGTTTTTAGATTTATCAATAAACTCATAATTATTACCGTCTTCTTCTGCTTCACTGTCATAATTATAGTTGTCATATTCAAACGATTGATACGCATGACCAGCAGCAATTGTTAAATTATGCGCTTCATTAAACGTTTTTTTGTAGGTTAAATAAGCGTCTAAAACTTTGTTATCTGAATTTTGAACAAAAGTTGTTTTAGCACCATTAAACGTTGCATCTGAAGTTGGTATTAATGCAGAAGTAATTCTTCTACCATGGCTATTAGAGGTGTCATAACCTAAGTTAATCGTAGCAGTTAAATCTTCTAAACCATGTATTGTATAGTCAAAATTTGCATTTCCAACAAAACGTCTTATTTCAGCGGTATCATCCGTTAAGTCTAATAAAGCTAAAGGATTTGTAGGTGCTAAGTTGTTCTGATTCCCTGTACCTGCATCTAACCAAGCGAAGTAACCACCATATTGTGAACTTGCATCAAACACTTCTTGGGTTGGATCAAAGCTTACTGCGCTTCCAATAGCTCCTCTATCAGCAAATCTATTTTCTGTGTACATTCCTTTTACATTTAAATCTACTTTTAAATGATTGTCAAGTAAAGATGGCGACAAGTTAACAGATCCCGTAGTACGTTGTAAATTATCACTTTTTAATATTCCACCGTGTTCAGAATACCCTAAAGAAGCTCTCATTGGCACACCATAAAGGCTACCTAATGCACTAAAATTGTGATCTTGTCCAATGGCAGTTGTGTAGATTTCGTCTTGCCAATCTGTATTTGAAGCTCCTAATAATGCAATTTGAGATGGCGAACCAACCGTATTTACTAAGCTTTTAAATTGAGAAGCAGATAAAACATCCACTTTATCTCTTAAACTGTAAACCGTAGTTTGTGAGCTAACATTAAATTTAAACTCTTCATCTTTCCCTTTTTTAGTATTGATTAAAATAACTCCATTTGCAGCTCTAGAACCATAAATGGCCGTAGATGAAGCATCTTTTAAAACAACAAATGTTTCTATATCACTTGGGTTTATAAAATTTAATGGATTTCTAGATCCACCAACACCTCCATTATCTAAAGGAATACCATCGATAATATATAAAGGTTGGTTTGTTAATGACAAAGAACCGGTACCACGAATATTAATAGTTTGTCCATCACCAGGAGCACCAGATCCAGCAATTACATTCACACCAGCAATTTTTCCACTGATAAGTGATTGTGCGGATACGATAGGACCTTTGTTAAAGTCTTTGCTTGTTAATAGCTCTGTGGTACCAGTTAAATCCTCTTTTTTTACAGAACCATAACCAACAACAACAATTTCATCAAGTTGTTCAAAAGATTCCTCGAGTTCAACGGCTAGGTTAAAGGTAGCGGCAATAATAACTTGTTTATCTGCGTAACCTAGATATCTAAAAACAAGGGTGTCGCCCGTTTTTACCATTTCTAGTGTAAAGTTACCATTAAAGTCTGTTTCAGATCCTCTAGTTGTACCTTTTACCACAACACTAACACCAGGTAAATATGCACCTGTTGCTTTTCCTTTTACCACACCTTTTACTGTCTGCTGGGCAAACATTGAAAAAGAGGAGGTTAAAAGGATTCCAATTAAAAATAATTTAAATTTTTTCATGTTTCATTTGTTAAATAATAACTGTAAATTTGATTTGTCTTAACAATAAATTTACATTCCACGAGTGTAAATATAGCGTGCAGCCTGGTCTTTTCAAAATAATAAAAGTCACGAAATCGGTTTCGTGTTGACAACTTTTTATCTAAATAACATTAGATTAACAAAAAATAGCACTAATATTTATCTTTTATTAAAAAAATGAAGCAAAAAATTACCATAAAAACAATTGCGAAGGAATTAGGTGTTTCTACATCTACCGTTTCTAAAGCATTAAAGGATAGTCACGAGATTAGTTTAGAAACCAAAGAAAAAATCCAAGCCTATGCGAATTACTATAACTACAAACCGAATAGTTTAGCACTTCAACTTCGCAATCAAAAGACAAAAGTTATAGGTGTAATCTTACCTAAAATAGTGCATCATTTCTTTTCTACAGTTATTATGGGTATAGAGGATGGCGCAAACGCGAAAGGCTATAATCTTATTGTTTGTTTTTCTAATGAATCTTATGAAAAAGAAGTAGAAACGCTAAAGGTGTTATCTAATGGGAGTGTTGATGGTTTACTTGTTTCTATTGCTAATGAAACCCTTGAAAATAAAGACTTTAATCATTTTAAGGAGCTTGTGTCAGAAGAAATACCTTTGGTCTTATTTGACAGAGTTGTTGATGAAATTTTGTGTGATAAAGTTGTTGTAGATGACGTAGGAGCTGGTTATAAAGCAACAAAACACTTGTTAGATAATGGGAGAAAAAAAGTAGCTCTTATTACAACCCCAAATCATGTAAACGTAGCTACTTTAAGAAGGCAAGGTTATGAAAAAGCTTTAATAGAAGAATATATAAAAACAGATACGAATCTTATTGTTGAAATTGATGAAAAGCTAGATATTCAAAAACAAATAGAAACTGTTTTTGAACAAGACATAGATGGGGTGTTTGCTGTAAATGAAATTTATGCCGCAAACACGATAAGAATCGCTAAAAAAAGGGGTTTAAAAGTACCTGAAGACCTCTCTGTAATTGGGTTTACGGATGGTTTGATTTCTCAATACTCATCTCCATCTATTACAACAATAGCGCAACACGGATTTACAATGGGCAAACAAGCCGTTGCACTTTTAATTGAAAGAATTGAAAACGAATCTGAAACTTTTAGCCCTAGAAAGATTGTAATTTCAAGTGATTTAAAACTGCGAGAATCTACGAAACCGTCGTCGTAGATTTTAGTGTATCTTTTTATCAAATTAGTAAAAAACATATATATTTGTTGAATTAATCAGATTTATCAATAAATTACATTCCACAAAATTTATTAATTGATAAGTCTAAATAGATACTTATCGTAATATTCATCAATAATATTCGATAATGGAAAAGCGTAAGTTAAGCTTCTGGCAAATCTGGAACATGAGTTTTGGATTTCTAGGAATACAATTTGGATTCGCCCTTCAAGGCGGATTTATGTCAAGAATTTTTCAAACTCTAGGAGCAGGAAAGGAAGATATTCCTTTGCTTTGGATAGCCGCACCTTTAACAGGATTGCTTGTACAACCAATTATTGGGTATATGAGTGACAGAACTTGGAGTGTAAAATGGGGTAGAAGAAAACCTTACTTTTTAGTAGGCGCCATCTTAAGCTCATTGGCATTATTCTTTGTTCCTCATTCACCTGTTTTATGGGTTGCAGCCGGTTTTCTATGGATTTTAGACGCATCTATAAATATTTCGATGGAGCCGTTTAGAGCTTTAGTTGCAGATAAATTACCACAATCTCAAAGATCTTACGGTTTTGTTGTTCAAACATTAATTATAGGAATAGGAACTTGGATTGCTAGTAATTTACCTTGGATGGTTTCTCAATTTGGTGTTAGTAATGAGGCAGCATCTGGTGTAGTGCCAATGTCTGTAAAAGTTGCTTTTGCTATTGGAGCATTTGTGTTTTTAGCAAGTATTCTTTTTACTGTGTTTACAACGGATGAATATCCGCCAGAAAACATGGAAGAGTTTGATTTAGAAAAAGCAAAGAAGAATAATTTTATTCCAGATATTATAGAGAATATTGGAAGCATGCCAACTACAATGAAGAAATTGGGTGTCATTCAGTTCTTCTCTTGGTTTGCATTCTTTACAATGTGGAGTATGGCGAACCCAGCATTAACTGAGCATATTTTTAATACTCCAGCTCCGATTGAAGCTACTTTTGACATGGTAGATTCAGTGCAAGCAGAAGCATTTAAAATAGCCAATACAAAATTCCAAAAATCTTCTAATTCAGTGGGTTCTGCAATGGGTGTTTACGGGTTGTCTTCAATGGCATTTGCTTTATTATTAACTTTTTATACTTCTAAAAGAAATATCAATAGAAAATATGTACACCTATTTTCTTTGATTATTGGGGGTGTAGGTTTTTTATTGATGAATGTTGCTTCTCCTGAAAATTTAAAATACTGTTTTGTATTAATAGGTTTCGCTTGGGGTAGTATTTTGTCAATGCCGTACGCAATGTTATCTAGTTCTGTAGACCCTAATAAAATGGGAGTAATTATGGGAATTTTTAACATGTTTATTGTAATTCCGCAAATTATTGCCGCTTTAGGAGGCATCAATTATGTATCGAGTTTATTTGGGGAAGAAGCTATTCATGCAATGACAGTTGCAGGAATTAGCTTGGTAATTGCAGGCTTCTGTAACCTACTTATTACCAATAAGCATGCAATTAGTTATCAAGAAGGTATTTAGAAAGTATATAAAATGAGTGTAAGCAAATTTAATTAGTGATTTTAAGACCAATATAATTTTTTGTATGAAAGCGCAGGGATAGACTTACGCCTAAAATTTTTAATTATTTTGTTACAAATGAAAACTTAAAAGTAAATGAAAAAAGGATTTATATTCGATTTGGATGGGGTTATTGTTGACACTGCCAAATACCATTATTTAGCTTGGAGAAAATTAGCGAACCAATTAGGTTTCGAATTCACCAAAGAACAAAACGAGCTATTTAAAGGTGTTAGTAGAAAACGCTGTTTAGAAATTTTGTTAGAAATAGGAACTATAGAGACATCAAAGGAACAATTTGATACTTGGATGCTCGAAAAAAATGTAGACTATCTCTTATACATAGAAAATATGGACGCATCAGAAATTCTTCCAGACATTCCTAGAGTCTTAGAATTTTTAAATAAAAATAAAATTCCAATTGCTTTAGGATCTGCAAGTAAAAACGCAAGACCAATTTTAGAAAAAGTTAATTTGTTGCATTATTTTGATGTTATAGTAGACGGAAATAATGTAACAAAAGCGAAGCCAGATCCAGAAGTTTTTCTGCTTGCAGCTGAACAATTAGGCGTAGATAGGAATGATTGTATTGTTTTTGAAGATGCTGTTGCAGGTGTAGAAGCCGCAAACGCTGCAAAAATGATAAGTATAGGTATTGGAGATGACAGCGTGCTTTCTGAAGCGCAATTTAATTTTAATGATTTCACAGAAATTAGTACAAACTTTATACAAGAGTTGATAAATAGATAAAGTGAATAGAGAAAAGAAATTATGAAGTATTTCTCCTTTAAAATAACTTATTAGAGAGTGATGTATCTGACAGCGCAGCAGTCTAAAATCTATTTTCTAATAGCTCAAATAAAATAAAATGAATCAAGATTATATACAACCAAATGAATGGTCGATCCTCGAAGAAGGCTTTGATGCTCAAAGGGTAAAGTCTTCAGAAAGTTTGTTTAGCATTGGTAACGGAGCCATGGGACAACGTGCCAATTTTGAAGAACAATATACAGGAAGAAGTTTCCAAGGGAATTACATTGCAGGTGTTTATTATCCTGATAAAACCCGCGTGGGATGGTGGAAAAATGGATATCCAGAGTATTTTTCAAAAGTTTTAAATGCCCCTAATTGGATCGGAATTAACGTTTTAATCAATGATGAAAAATTAGATTTAAATACCTGTAAAGAAGTTTTAAAATTTAAAAGAGAGCTGAACATGAAAGAGGGTTGGTTGTCTAGAAGTTTTGAAGCTGTTTTACAAAACGGAATCAAAGTTAAAGTGGCTACAAAACGTTTTTTAAGCTTAGAGTTAGACGAAGTCGGAGCTATTAATTATAATATAACCCCCTTAAAAGGAGCTGCTAAAATTACGTACATTCCTTATTTAGATGCCGGAATTACCAATGAAGATACCAATTGGGATGATCAATTTTGGGATGTTTTAAAGGTTTCTCAAAACAAGCAGCAATCATTTATTGAGGCAAGAACCATGAAAACACATTTTTATACCTGTACTTTCATGGAATCTAAATTGTTTGTAGACAATATTGAAGTGGTTACGGATGCTAATAATGAGCAAACTTCAAGGTACACATCTTGCTCATATCAGCAAGAAATTAAACAAAATCAAACATTTACAATTCACAAATTTGGAGGGTATGTGGTGGATAGAAATCATCATAAAAATGAATTAGTTACTGCGGCAAAAAAAGCTTTAGACAAATCGGTAAGTCTTGGTTTTGATGCGTTATTAGAAATGCAAAAACAATCTTGGGCACAAATATGGAGCATGTCAGACATTACCATAGAAGGTGATGTAAAGGCGCAACAAGGAATTCGTTTTAATATTTTTCAATTGAATCAAACCTATTTAGGTACAGATGCAAGTTTAAATATTGGACCAAAAGGGTTTACGGGAGAAAAATATGGAGGAAGTACATATTGGGATACAGAAGCATATTGTATTCCGTTTTATATGGCTACAAAAGAGCAGTCTGTTGCAAGAAATTTGTTAGCATACAGATACAATCATTTAGACAAAGCAATTGAAAATGCAGAAAAACTTGGTTTTAAAAACGGAGCAGCATTGTATCCAATGGTGACCATGAATGGTGAAGAATCCCATAATGAATGGGAAATTACCTTTGAAGAAATTCATAGAAATGGCGCCATCGCTTTTGCTATTTTTAACTATTACAGGTTTACAGACGATTATTCTTACATTCCAGAAAAAGGATTGGAAGTTTTAATTGGTATTGCACGTTTTTGGCAACAAAGAGCAACATTTTCATCTGATAAAAATAAATTTATGATTTTGGGAGTAACAGGCCCCAATGAATATGAAAATAACATCAACAATAATTGGTATACAAATTACATAGCAAAATGGTGTATTGAGTATGCTTTAGAAAATATTGAGATTGTAAAAAAGAAGTATATTTCTGATTATACTAGAATTAAAGAAAAGACAAACTTCTCTGATGAGGAGTTAAATGACTGGAAGAAGGTTTCTGATAGGATGTATTTTCCGTATTCAGAAGCGCATAATGTTTTCTTACAGCAAGATGGTTTTCTAGACAAAGAGTTGATCACAGTTGCAGATTTAGAAGAGAATCAAAGACCAATCAATCAAAAGTGGAGTTGGGACCGGATTTTACGTTCACCTTATATAAAACAAGCAGATACTTTACAGGGTTTTTATATGTTTGAAAATGATTTTTCTACAGAAGAATTAGAACGACATTTCGATTTTTATGAACCATTTACGGTGCATGAAAGTTCACTTTCGTCTTGTGTTCATAGTATTCAAGCAGCAAAATTAAATAGAACAGAACAGGCGTATGAGTTTTATTTAAGAACCTCTCGTTTAGATTTAGACGATTATAATCACGAAGTAGAAGAAGGATTACACGTTACTTCTATGGCAGGAACTTGGATGAGTATTGTGGAAGGTTTTGGGGGAATGAGAGTACTGAATAATACACTCTCTTTTTCTCCAAAAATACCTAAAGGATGGAAATCTTATTCATTTAAAGTAAATTTCAGAAATCAAGTTATTACTGTACACGTTACTCAAAATTTAGCTCATTTTGAATTAAAAGGAAAACAGGAGTTAAGCATTTTAGTGGATGGAGAAAAAACAACTGTTTCTCCAAACAATCTATTCACCGTTTAATCTAAAGCGAAACCTCAAGGGTTTCTAAAACCTTTGAGGTTCCAAAAAGTAAAAAAGTAAAAAATGAAACAATTAAAGAGCCTATTATTAATTTTATTGGTACTTAATTTCTCATGTAAAAATGCAGAAACACAAAAAAATATTTCTGAAGTTTTCATATCAAATTCTTCTCTAGAAAGAGTAGAGCCAATTAACTGGTATGTAGGTTTTAAAGATTCTTCACTCCAGTTATTAGTAAAAGAAGAAAATATTGGTAGCGCAACGCCTCGTATTTCCTATGAGGGAGTTGCTATAGCAAAGGTCAACAAAGCAAGCAGCAAAAACTATTTGTTTTTAGATCTTATTATAGATAAAGCTACAAAAGCAGGAACATTTGATATTGTTTTTACATTTGATAATGGAACAAAAAAAAGACATACGTATGAGTTAAAATCAAGAGAAAAATCAGCGGATGATTATATAGGTTTTGATAGTTCTGATGCTATTTATCTAATCACTCCAGATCGTTTTTCGAATGCAGATGAAAGCAATGATATCAACAAAAAATTAAAAGAAACAACGATCGACAGAACTGACGGATACAAACGTCATGGAGGAGATTTACAAGGAATTACGAAGCATGTAGAGTATATCTCTGACTTAGGTTTTACAGCAGTGTGGCCAACGCCTGTTTTAACAAATGACATGCCAAAAGGTTCTTATCATGGGTATGCAATGACCAATTTTTATGAAGTAGACCCACGTTTTGGCACCCTAGATGATTATAAGAAATTAGCCAATGAATTAAGAAAAAAAGGCATGAAATTAATTATGGATCAAGTTGCGAATCATTGTGGTTTGGGGCATTGGTGGATGAAAGATTTACCTTTTGAAGATTGGATTAATTATCAAGAAAACTTTGAAGCGGGTAAAAAACATATAAATACAAGTCATAGAAGAACCGTAAATCAAGATATGTATGCTGCTAAAGTAGACAAAGAGCTAATGCGCAAGGGGTGGTTTGTTTCTGAAATGCCAGATTTAAATCAACAGAACCCATTTATGGCAAAATATATTATTCAAAATAGTATTTGGTGGATAGAGACTTTAGGTTTGGGCGGCATTAGACAAGATACATATCCTTACCCAGACAAAGATTTTATGGCAAATTGGGCGGGTGCAATTATGAATGAATATCCTAATTTTTCTATTGTTGGAGAAGAGTGGAGTTACAATCCGTTATTAGTTGGTTATTGGCAAAAAGGAGCAAATAACAAAGATGGTTTTGAGTCAAATTTAAAATCTACGATGGATTTTCCGATGCAGAAAAAGATCATAGAGGGTATTAATGAAGAAGAATCATGGGATACAGGATTGGTAAAATTGTATGAGGGTTTGGCAAATGATTTTCAGTATGCAACCCCAAAAGACATGGTAGTCTTCTTAGACAATCATGACAAAAGTAGGCTATACACAGAAGTAAAAGAAGACGCAATAAATGCTAAAATGGCTTTGAGTTATATGTTGATGATGCCAAGGATTCCTCAAGTTTATTATGGGACCGAAATTTTAATGGATGATACCGAAAATCCTGGAGATCATGGTTTAATTAGAACCGATTTTCCAGGAGGTTGGAGTGGTGATGCAGTGAATGCTTTTTCAGGAAAAGGATTAACGGATGCTCAAAAAAACATGCAGTCGTTCGTCAGCAAAGTTTTAAATTACAGGAAAAATAGTAAGGCAATTCACGAAGGGAAAACGATGCACTTTGCTCCATTTAATGGAACTTACTTTTTATTCAGAATTTTAGAAGACGAGGTTGTAGTTCATATCATCAACAAAAACTATACCCCCATTACCATTGACTTAAAGAGATATAAAGAAGTGGGGTTAGAAGGAAAAACTTTAAAAAACATTATTTCTAACGAAGAGGTTCTTTGGGGGGATAAGATTGAATTAACCGAAAAAGGAAGTATCATACTAACAACAAAAAAGTAACTTTTTAATAATAGCTATCAGTTCGAGTGTCGCGTTTTTTTTGCGCGATGTGTCGAGAACACTTTAAAAAATAATATGAAAAAAATTACCATACTGTTTACAGTTTTATTGATGATTTCTTGCAAATCAAAAAAGGAAGGAAGGATAAAAGAGGAAAATAAATACGCAAATATTCCTTCTAAAGTTTTAGAAAAATCCGTTTTAGCAGGCGGAGAATTAATAAGAGTAGATTCGTTTCCCTCTAAAAACATTATGCCAAGACCAGTAGATGTTTGGCTGCCAGAAAATTATTCTTTAGAAAAAAAATATGCAGTTTTATACATGCATGATGGTCAGAATTTATTTGACGGGACCACCACTTGGAACAAACAAGAATGGAAAATTGACGAGGCAGCTTCTAAATTAATGAATAAAGGGATTACAAAAGATTTTATTGTGGTTGGAATTCATAATATTCCTGAAATTCGATGGCAAGATTTGTATCCAGAAAAAGCCATGGATTTTTTATCAAAAGAAGATAGAGATGCAGTTTATTCGAAAGCAAAAAAGAATAATTTTAATATAGATTTAAAAGGAGATGCATATTTAAAATTTATGGTAGCAGAGTTAAAACCATACATAGATCACACCTATTCTGTGCATACAGATAAAGAAAATACGTTTGTTGCAGGTTCTTCAATGGGCGGTTTAATGTCTATGTATGCAGTAGCAGAATATCCTACAATTTTTGCAGGTGGCGCTTGTTTTTCGACACATTGGGTTGGTGGAACACCAGAAGAAGATAATCCTTTACCAGCAGCAATTTTTAGTTATTTAGAAACGAATTTACCAGCGGCTAAAACACATAAAATGTATTTTGATTATGGTAATAAAACCTTGGATGCTTACTATCCCAAATATGCACCAAAGGTAGATTCAATCTTTAAAAAGGGTGGATATACCGATGCAAATTATAAAAATTTATTTTTTGAAGGAACCAATCATTCTGAATTGTCTTGGCAAAAAAGAGTAGACTTTCCATTGACTTTTTTATTGAAAAAGTAACTTAAAAAGAAATCCTTTGGTAATCATCTGTGTCCGTTCGAGCGCAAACGAGAACCCATATAATACAAACAATGAAAACACTAATACTCTTTTTATTAATACTCACTACTAGTCTATCCTTTGCACAAAATTCAAATCGAATTTTCAAAAAAATACAACAAACAGAGAAGGGATTAGATATTATAGTGAGTGATGGTAGGTATACAATCACTTTTATTGCCGAAAAAATTGTAGAAACTACGTTTATTCCATTAAATGATACGATACAGAAAGAATCTCATGCTGTAATTTTAAAAGCGAAAGAGGTAGAGATTGTTTCTGTTATTGAGAAAAATAAAAGTGAATTTTTCTCAGATGGGATCTCGGTTGAAGTAAAACACAAACCCTTTCAAATTATTTATAAATATAACAGTAAAGTTATTACTTCAGAAAAAAGAGGGTATTTTAAATCGAAGCATGAACCAATGGATTTGGTGAAAGGCAATATTGTTGCCGAAGAAACAGAAAAGATTGAATTTAATTTAAGTTCAGATGAGGTTTTATATGGGGCAGGAGCAAGAGCTTTAGGAATGAATAGAAGAGGCAATAGATTGCCTCTTTACAACAGGGCGCATTATGGTTACGAAACACATTCAGCGTTGATGAATTTTACAATGCCACTTATTATTTCATCCAAAAAATACATGCTTCATTTTGACAATGCTGCCATTGGATATTTAGATTTAGACAGTAAAAAAGACAACAGTTTAACCTATGAAACTATTTCTGGGCGCAAAACCTATCAAGTTATTGTAGGCAATTCTTGGATGGATTTAGTAAGTAATTACACAAATTTAACAGGGAAACAACCCTTGCCTCCAAGATGGGCTTTAGGTAATTTTTCAAGCAGATTTGGATATCATTCTCAAAAAGAAACGGCAGCAACTATTGAGAAGTTTAAGGAAGAAAAAATTCCTGTAGATGCTGTTATTTTAGACTTGTATTGGTTTGGAAAAGAGTTAAAAGGAACCATGGGAAACCTTGAGGTTCAAAAAGATTCTTTCCCAGATATGAAAGGAATGATTTCTAAATTAAAAAATAAAGGAGTTAAAACTGTTTTAATTACAGAACCTTTTATTTTATCCAATTCAAAAAAATGGAATGAAACTGTAGAAAAAGATGTTTTAGCAAAAGATTCTGTTGGGAATCCAGCAAAATATGATTTCTATTTTGGAAATACAGGTATTGTTGATATTTACAAAAAGGAAGGTAAAGATTGGTTTTGGAACATTTATAAGGATATTTTGAATCTTGGTGTAAAAGGTTTATGGGGAGATTTAGGTGAACCAGAAGTGCATCCAAAATGGGTACAACATGCAACAGGTTCTGCAGACGAAGTTCATAATATTTACGGTCATGATTGGGCACGTTTAATTTTTGAAGGTTATCAAAAAGATTTTCCAGCAGAAAGGCCCTTTATTTTAATGAGAGCAGGCTATTCTGGTTCGCAACGTTTTGGGATGATTCCTTGGTCTGGAGATGTTAATAGAAGCTGGGGAGGTTTGCAATCTCAACCAGAAGTTGCTTTACAAATGGGAATGCAAGGTTTAGGATATATGCATTCTGATTTAGGCGGTTTTGCAGGTGCAAATTTAGATGACAATTTATACACACGATGGCTTCAATATGGTGTTTTTCAACCAATTTATAGACCGCATGCTCAGGAAGATGTGCCAAGTGAACCTGTTTTTAGAAGTAAAAAAGCCATGAGATTGGCTAAAAAAGCGATTGAGTTGCGCTATCAGCTATTGCCTTATAATTACAATTTAGCATTTATAAATAATCAAAAAGGAACTCCTTTAATGCGTCCTATTTTCTTTGAAGAAGATGCCGAAAAATTGATGACAAACGCATCCACTTATTTATGGGGAAAAGATTTCTTAATTACACCAATTTTAAAAGATTCCGTAAAAGTTAAAGAAATTTATTTTCCTAAAACGGCGAATTGGTTTAATTTTTATACGGCTAAAAAAATCGAAGGTGGACAAACTAAAAGTGTTGCAGTAGCGGAAGCAAGGATTCCAACCTATGTTCGCGCGGGAGCCTTTATCCCGATGACTAAATTGGTGCAAACAACAGATGATTATGACGGAAATAGTTTAGAAATTCATTATTATTTTGACGCTTCTGTGAAGAAAAGTGAGCGTACAATGTATAATGATAATGGGTTGCTTTCTAATGCTTTTGAAAAAAATGAATATGAGATTTTAGGGTTTGAAGCAGCACTCACTAAAAGATATTTAGAAATCGGTTTTGAGGCGGAATTTGGTGATGATTGGAATCCATCAGAAAAAGAAATTATATTGATTATTCACAATATCAATTGGAATCCTAAAAAGATAAAGGTAAATGGAAAAATAAAACAAATTTCATCCGAAAATAAGAAGCTAACAATTCCATTCAAATGGGACATACATAAAGAGTTAAAAATAAAAATAACATTAAAGTAAACATAAATTATGAGTAAAAAACATGCGATTCTACTTGCCGCTTTGTGGTCCTTTTTTGTTGCTTGTAAATTAGAAAAAGATACTGAAAAGAGTGCTGTTGCGCACCATAAAAAAAATAAAAAAGTTGTTTATCAGGTTTTTACACGATTGTTTGGAAATACAAATGCAACTAATAAACCTTGGGGAACCATAGAAGAAAATGGTGTTGGAAAATTTAATGATTTTACAGATAAAGCTTTAACTGAAATTAAAGATTTAGGTGTTACACATATTTGGTATACAGGGGTGCCACATCACGTTTTAATTGGTGATTACACAAAATTTGGCATTTCAAATGATGATCCAGATGTGGTTAAAGGTAGGGCAGGATCTCCGTATGCAGTAAAAGATTATTACAATGTAAATCCTGATTTAGCAGAAAATGTTGCCAATCGTTTGCAAGAATTTGAAGCGCTTATAGCACGTTCTCATAAAAACGGATTGAGCGTAATAATTGATATTGTTCCAAATCACGTTGCAAGAAATTATGAAAGTATTTCCAATCCAAAAGGAACAAAAGATTTTGGAGCTGATGATAATAAGAGTGTTACTTATGACGTAAATAATAACTTTTATTACACTCCTGAAAAGGCATTTAAAGTTCCAGAATTCTTAAACGGTTATGAACCTTTAGGAGGAGAGCAGCATCCTTTGTCGGATAAAGAGTTTGATGAAAATCCGTCAAAATGGACAGGAAATGGTTCCCGTTCTCCAAAACCTAATTTTAATGATTGGTACGAAACTGTAAAAGTTAATTATGGTATTTCGCCAGAAGGCAGAAAAGATTTTGAGGCACTTCCACCAGGTTTTGAAAACGAAGATTACAAAAAACATGTTGCTTTTTGGCAGGATAAAACAGTGCCAAGTTCTTGGGTGAAATTTAGAGATATTGCCCTGTATTGGTTAGCAAAAGGAGTGGATGGCTTTAGGTATGATATGGCAGAAATGGTGCCTGTAGAGTTTTGGAGTTATCTGAATTCAACAATTAAAATGAAAAATTCGAATGCTTTTTTACTAGCGGAAGTATACAATCCTAAAATGTATAGAGCCTACCTTCATAAAGGTAAAATGGATTATTTATATGACAAAGTACAGTTGTATGATACCATAAAGGATATCATGCAAGGTCATGGTTTGACAGATAATATTCCTCCAATTCAAGAGGACTTAGAAGATATTGAGCACCATATGCTGCATTTTTTAGAAAATCATGATGAGCAAAGAATTGCGAGTCCAGAATTTGCTGGAAATTCCTTAAAAGGAAAACCTGCAATGGTGGTTTCTGCTACTATTTCAACTGCGCCAACAATGATTTATTTTGGACAAGAACTTGGAGAAGATGGGTCTGAAAATGCAGGATTTGGCGCACCGTCAAGAACTTCAATTTTTGATTATGTGGGGGTTCCGTCTCTTCAAAGGTGGGTAAACGGTAAGCAATTTGATGGAGGTGAATCTAGTCAAGAAGAGCTGGCGTTAAGAGATTTTTACAAACGCTTGCTAAATTTTACAATTAAAAGTGATGCTTTAATGGGCGTATATAAAGACATTCATGCGTACAACAGAGAAAACACTAGGAACTACACAGCTAAAGTGCTGTCTTTTGTACGTTGGTCTACAGATGAAAAATTAGTTGTTATTTCTAATTTTGATGAAAATAAAACGTATAATTTTCAATTAAAAATTCCATCAGACCTTATAATAAAATGGAACTTGGCAACAGGAAAACATCAATTCAAAGACCAGTTATATAACAAAGCTGAATTCACTTTAGATGTAAATCAAACGAATGCTGTTTTAGATATAACGATACACCCATTAGAATCATTCATTCTTCAACTTCAATAAATCTAATTATGAAAAATTTACTTTTAATATTTGTATTTACTATTTTTATTAGTGGTAAAATTAGTTCTCAAGAAGATAAACCTAAAACTCAAGTCACCAAAAAAGAATTTGTTTGGGAGGGAGCTAACATTTATTTTTTACTGACAGATCGATTTAATAATGGAGATACAGCAAATGATACCAATTTTAATAGAACCAAAGAAACTGGTAAATTAAGAGGTTTTGAAGGTGGAGATATTAAAGGAGTCACTCAAAAAATTAAGGATGGATATTTTACCAAATTAGGAATTAATGCTATTTGGATGACACCAATTGTAGAACAAATTCATGGAGAAACCGATGAAGGAACTGGTGTTTCTTATGGATATCACGGATATTGGGCAAAAGATTGGACAAAGATAGATCCCAATTTTGGAACAAAGGAAGATTTGAAAGCACTCGTATCGCTTGCGCATAAAAAAGGAATTCGTGTTTTGTTAGATGCTGTTATCAATCACACAGGCCCTGTAACAGAAAAAGATGCTGTATGGCCAAGTGACTGGGTAAGAACAGGACCTACATGCACGCATGATACTTACCAAAACACGGTTACTTGTACTTTGGTAGATAATTTACCAGATATTAAAACGGAAAGTAATGAGGCGGTTGTATTGCCACCACAATTGGTTGCAAAATGGAAAGCAGAAGGACGTTATGCGGAAGAAATTAAAGAATTAGATGCGTTTTTTATAAGAACAGGGCACCCAAGAGCGCCTCGCTTTTACATTATGAAATGGCTCACTGATTATATTACAGAATTCGGAATTGATGGGTATAGAGTAGATACGGTAAAGCACACAGAAGCTTTTGTTTGGCAAGAATTTAAAGCTGAATGTGAGGTTGCATTTGCGACATACAAGAAAAATAATCCAGAAAAAGTACTAGATGATACCGATTTTTATTTGGTAGGAGAAGTTTATAATTATGGAATATCTCAAGGAAAAGTATATGATTTTGGTGATAAAAAAGCACATTATTTTGACAAAGCTTTTAACAGTTTAATCAATTTTGAGTTGAAGTGGAATGTGAAACAAATGGCAGCAAAAGAGCTGTTTTCTATGTACGATTCTATTTTAAACGATGAATTAAAAGATGCTGGTGTCTTAAACTATTTGACCTCCCACGATGATAGTCAACCTTTTGATAATCGCAGAGAAATGCCCTACAAAACGGCAACAATGTTATTACTAACACCAGGAGCTTCACAAATATATTATGGAGATGAGTCTGCTAGGAATTTAATAATTGACGGAGCTGTTGGAGATGCAACTTTGCGTTCTTTTATGAATTGGAACGCCATTCAAAATAGTGAGGAAACTAAAAGAATTATAAAGCATTGGCAAAAACTAGGTCAGTTTAGAGCAAATCACATGGCTGTTGGAGCAGGCAGACATCAGTTAATTTCTGAAGAAAATGGTTTGATTTTTTCGAGAACTAGAAAAGAAGATAAAGTCATTATAGGTATCAATTTGCCTGAGGGAGAAAAAAACATTGATGTTTCTTCTGTTTTTAAGGATTCAGATACGCTGTATGATGCGTATTCTAAAAAATCTTTAAAAGTTATACAAGGTGTTGTTTCTATAAACTCAACGTTTGAAATCGTTTTAATTCAAAAAATATAAACTATCATTAAATAAGTTTCATAAGGATTTAAATAAATCACCCAACATTTGGTTTATTGTTTAACAACTTTTATTATAGAGTTCTGTGCTTTTAAAAGGTAAATACCTCTAGATAATTTTGAAATATCAACTTTCTGATTTGATTTAAAATCCTTAAAAGTAAGGACAATTACTTTTTTTCCGGCAATAGAATAGAATGTAGCATTTTTAGATTTTATTTAAATTATCAAAAACCAATTTATTAAATACAGTATTTGGATATATAAAAATTTGTTTTTTTGCATAAATAGCATCCGTTGATAAGAGGCTAGATAAAAAAACCGTGAGGCATCATTTGCCATTGACTGTAGATTGTTTCCAATACCCACAAGTTCACGCTTCTCCCAGTTAAAGGTTGCACTCATATTTTTGGCGGTAGTTTGACTGATATTAAAATAATAACTTCCTCTTGCCAATCGAGCGTATCCTTGTTGGTTCTTAAGAACAGCATTGTTTCTTGGTCCACCTCGATTTAGTATCGTCTTGCCCTAAATGTATAAGTAGCTTTTTAGAAAATGCTGCCACTATATCTTCATCAGGAAGTTGTCTGCCTAAGAGACCACAAGGATAAGATACTGTGTTTTTTGGTGTTGTATACCAACCTGCATTTGAACATACTACAACGTCTATTTTTATACTGGGTACATAGGTTAATGATCGATGTAAAAACGGAGCTCTTGCAGAATGACCCCAAGCACCATAAGGTTGTTGTGTTCTCGAAATATTAGCCACTACAAAATCAAATATAGGATCTAAAACGGAGCAGGTCCAATCATTTTTATTATTACAGGAAGCTGTAGTTGGATTATCACCATCGTCGAAAATATTAGACATAATATAAGTATCCCCTAAACCTCTGTAATTTGCTGTTCAAAATTCTGGTGCTATTACAATAAATCCGCTGCCATTTGTAATCAATAACCTCTTTGTGGTCCTCCATCTCTATGAGCACCATGAAAAGATATTTGTAAGGTGCTGTAGTTTAATTTACGCTTCCTAAACAGATTGATGTCCAGTCGATTTCTGTGCCTTGGTTCATACACTTGTTTTTTATTTAAGATATGGTGGCAATGCCTTTCGTATTAGTTAATGATGAAATCCCTTTTTCATTATCTTTGGTCATTTTAAAAAAAACTGTAGACTAAAATATTGTACATTATTATAATCAGCTAATAACCAATGATAAATTTCTTTAGAAAAAAACGATACGACCTTATGGAGAAAAATAATACTGGAAAATATTTGAAATATGCAATTGGCGAAATTGTTCTTGTAGTAATTGGTATTCTGATTGCTTTGAGCGTTAACACGTTGAATGAAAGCAGAAAAACTAAAGAGCAAGAAAAGGAATTACTTAGTACGGTTTTAGAAAATATAAAATTAGATTCAACGTTAATTTCATCAGTTATAGAAAAAAAAATGTTCTTATTGATGTACATAAAAATTTAGTTCGATTTGTAAATGGAGAAATAAATAAAGAAAAATTAAAAAATATTGATATTGTAAGATCTGCTTTCCAACTTTCTATACTTACCCAAAAAAATAATCCAGAATTATCAAACAAAGTATCTAGTAATTCTGTAAAAAACACTATTTTTAAATATTATCAAGATATCGAATCATTGGAATTTGGAATTGAAAACTTTAATGACATTGTAGAAAAAGAATTAAGACCTTTTTTAGCTAAAAAGCAATTACTAAATTATGGGAGTCAATTCGGAAATTTTGATGACAACACATTACATTTAATTGATACAAGAAAATTTTTGAAGGAAATTCAAAATCCAGCACTACAACAAGTTCTTTTTGAAGCTGGAATTAAATTCGTATTCATTGGTTATGCTATGAATAACTTAAAAAATTCTAATGAAAAACTAAAAGTTGCAATAACTACCTATTTATCTAAATAATAATTATTTTTTTCTTTAAAATACACTACAATCGTGTGAAGAAAAAGAAATAACGAAAGCACAATACCAGATATAATTAATTGCTAATTCTAGCTTACTTGCGGAAAATCCTAGGAGATTTTTATAGCTACTTTATTCTAAATTATTAACGTATATCAATCTATTTGATTCAAGTTTTAGTAGAGATAATGCCTGAACTAAGAGACAACGGAAGATTAACTTTAAATGATTTTTTATACCATCTCATTAAGGTAAGTGTCATTTGATATGGTGTGATATTAAATATTTTCAGGTTATTTTTTTTATCAAATATTATTAATCTTTCACTACCGAACTTACCGCTTTGTAGTTTCTTAAACTCTCTTTGACAAACGTTTCCTTGCCATATTCTAGCTGGTATCCCATCTGGCTAATCATTTTTGGAGTTTACTTTTTGCTTTAATTGACTGTTTATATCATAAAAATA
>Ga0307489_10000357_pt1 | contig 26733 bp, 27 predicted proteins | sample SB12metaG_FD_202247 | JGI IMG/M metagenome (GOLD analysis project Ga0307489, IMG submission 202247) | Sea-ice brine microbial communities from Beaufort Sea near Barrow, Alaska, United States - SB 1.2 | ecosystem: Environmental > Aquatic > Marine > Coastal | place: USA: Alaska | collected... | reverse complement strand
TTGGAAAAGTTGGAGCGCATAAGATAACTAATACTGCATCCTCTCCACAACAGATGTGGGCGAATGTAGTACAAGCGTTCTTAGACAATGGACTGACACAAGAGTATGCCATTACCATGATACGACTTGCACGTATTTTACGATATGAAGATTATAATTTTAACAATGGAGAAGTTAGACTATGGCATCCGAACAATTTGAAGGCAGAATGGATTCAACCGTCAGCCCTAAACACTATCAATTCAGAGACGGAATTCAAACTATCGACTACATCGAAGCAGTCGCGGAAACCCTCGAAGGTGACGAAGCCGTCCAATTCGCAAACATCATCAAGTACGTCAGTAGATACAGAGGTAAAGGAAAAGCCATCCACGATCTCAACAAAGCTAGATGGTATCTCGACCGACTCATCACCATCGTCGAGCGAAAAGAAATGGACAATTTCGGAAGCGTCGATTGATGAGCAATAACATTAGGGAAACCTATGTGACCCATTTCCAAAAGGCGATGGGTCAATCGCTTGATGCAGAGTTAAGCATTGATCTTTTACAATTACGTATGGATTTAATTAAAGAAGAAGTACGAGAACTTGAAGTTGAGGTTGGCGCTATTTGTTATCAACTTGCAAAATCAAAAGAACCTAGCACACAACAACTTGAAAACATGGTTAAAGAATTAACAGATGTGATGTATGTAACAAGTGGATTTGCCGTAACGTTTGGCATCCCGGTACAACCCGCGTTTGTTAGAGTTCATAAATCAAACATGACTAAATTAGTAGATGGTAAGCCCATGCTACGCGACGATGGGAAAGTAATTAAAGGCCCAAACTATAAACCACCAACCATGAAGGGACTAATATAAATGATTTCAAATCATCATTACGGAATGACACTTCCGTTGTCTAATGAAATTGATAAAATAAAATATCGACAAACCGGTGAAGACTTTTATTCTAAGATAGTTAGAATTGCTGGGTCATTGAAGGATACACCACAACATTTTGAAGAGTTCAAGGACACCTTGAGGACTATGAGATTCCTCCCAGCCGGTCGTGTACAGAACGCGATGGGAGCAACAAGGATGACTACTGCCTACAACTGTTTTGTCTCAGGTACAATTGAAGATGATCTATCCGACATACTTGATAAAGCGAAAGAAGCTGGATTAACAATGAAAAAAGGTGGAGGGATTGGTTATGATTTTTCAAACATTCGTCCACGTGGTGATCACATTGTTTCGCTTGATAGTAAAGCTAGTGGGCCAGTCAGCTTTATGGGAATATTTGACGCGGTATGTCAGACCATTGCTTCCAGCGGACACAGACGCGGGGCGCAGATGGGGGTGCTACGTATTGATCACCCTGATATTATGGAGTTTATTACTGCAAAGTCAAATGCAGATCAGCTAACCGGATTCAATGTTTCTGTTGGTGTGACTGATGAATTCATGAGATGTCTTAAAGAACAAAGACCTTTCGCTCTTGTGTATAAAGGAAAGACTTATGATGAGATAGACCCCGTAGCTTTGTGGGATACTATCATGAGGAACACATGGGATTGGGCAGAGCCGGGAGTTTTGTTTATTGATACTATTAATAAAATGAATAACCTATGGTATTGTGAGAGCATCGCAGCGACAAACCCTTGTGGTGAACAACCTTTACCACCTTACGGCGCATGTCTTTTAGGCTCATTCAATTTAGTTAAGTATGTTGTTGATGGTCAGTTTGATTACGGTAAGTTAACCGGGGACATTTACAATGTAGTTCGCGCTATGGATAACGTTGTTGATAGAACCATCTATCCTCTTGAGAAACAGAAAGAAGAAGCAAAGAATAAAAGACGTATGGGTCTTGGTGTGACCGGTCTGGCAAACGCTAGTGAACTGTGTGGTTATCCTTATGGAACACAAGAGTGCTTGGACTTTACTGCCAAAGTTCTTGAGACAATTCGAGACTATACTTACGCCGCTTCTTCTGATCTTGCATTAGAGAAAGGTTCATTCCCGCTATATGATGCAGAAAAATATTTACAAGGTAAATTTATTAAGACTTTATCTGGTTGGGTACAAGAGAAAATTAAACTTCAAGGTATTCGTAATTCACATCTAACATCAATAGCACCTACCGGAACAATCAGCCTAACCGCTGATAACGTTTCGTCTGGTATTGAACCACCGTTTGCTCACTTCTATGATAGAACCATCCAACAGTTTGATGGGCATCAGGTTGAGCGGGTGGAAGACTACGCTTATCATCAAGGAGTTCTAGGTAAGACTGCGAATGAAATCAGCGCACAAGAACATTTAGATATGTTAGCACTTGTATCAAAGTATGTTGACTCTGCGGTGTCCAAGACATGTAACGTGGGTGACAATGTAAACTATGATACTTTCAAAGAACTGTACCGCCAAGCGTGGGAGTTAGGTTGTAAAGGTATCACTACATTTAGAGCATCAGGAAAACGTTTTGGTATATTGAATGAAGTCAAAGATGAAGTAACACCGAAAGCTGAAGCTTGTTTTATAGACCCGTCTACCGGGCAGAAGCAATGCGATTAACTAATGAAGGGGGGTTCTGCCCATGAGTACCAAAGTACTAAAAACATATGAAGATGTGGATACAATTCATTTCCCACATCGAACGTATGATATGATTGACATGTTGGATAAAACTTATCCGCATCGTTGTATTGGTTCTAAGGAAAATGTCGATGACCACATCCGTTACGCTGGTCGTCGTGATTTAATTGATGAACTTGTGATGATGAAAGCACTCGATGAAGAGGGAGACGATGATGAAAATCAGAGCAATGACAAAGGATGACGTTGAAAAATGTTTGGAACTTGGTCAAGCGATGCATGAAGAATCTTATTTCTCATTCCTCACTTTTAATAAAGAGAAGCTTCTCGCACTTTGGGTATCAATAACAGACTATCCCCAGATGTTCTGTGGTTTCGTTGCTGAAGAAGGCGACGAGATTGTAGGACTGTTCGTTGGGGGTGTGTCACCTCATTGGTTTAGTGACGATCTTTTTGCATCAGACATGGCACTATACGTCACACCATCACACAGAGGTTCATCCGCTGCCGTCCGTCTGCTTAAAGCCTATGATATATGGGCAACAGAGTCAGGGGCGAAAGTAATCAATTTGGGAATCTCTACTAATATCAACCAAGATCGGACTCAGAAGTTGTATCATAAATTGGGGTACAAAGATATGGGTCTATTTAATAGAAGGAAATTGTGAGATGTGTTTTCCATCATCAAAAGCACCACCGCCTCCTCCACCGCCACCGCCACCACCACCAGCGCCGACTGCCCCAGCACCTAGTGCCGCAGCCTTGCCGGATAGTGAGGCTTATGCGAAGTCGAGACGTAAGGGAAAGAAAGATCAGCGTAAAAGTTTGCAGATCAATCTTAATTCAGGCGCAACCGGCCCAATCGGCACGGGCGTAAACACTAGTCAATAAGAGGTTCATATGGCAGAGTCAGCACGTTCCCGCTACGAACTAATGAAACGAAAGCGCGATCCATACCTAAGACGTGCGCGAGACTGTGCTGCTCTTACCATCCCCGCTTTGATGCCACCAGAAGGTCACAACGAGTTTGCGATCCTACCTGAACCGTATCAAGGACTAGGGGCAAGAGCCACAGTATCACTAGCGTCAAGGCTAATGGTTGCGATGTATCCCCCCGGTAAATCTAGTTTTAAGCTAGACGTTCCGGCGGAGGTTCGTATGCAACAAGGCGAGATGGCACTAAACCCAGACATAGAACAAGGGTTAGTGATGTCCGAAAAACTAATAGGCGCAGAGATTGAAAGGAAACAATGGCGACGTAACACCAACCTTTGTCTTCAGTATCTACTCGTCACCGGTAATTCTTTAGAATTTATGCAAGAAGATAATACTATTCGTATCTTCCGCTTAGATCAGTATTGTGTTTCCCGTACTATGTCAGGGGAAGTTCAAGAAATTATTACTGAAGAATATTTATCACCCGAAGCGTTACCAGAGAATGCACAAGCAATGGTAGCTGCTGATGACTATTCCCAAAATCGAGTACCTCTTTATACCCATATCAAATGGAATTTAAAGAAACAAGAGTGGGATATTTATCAAGAAATTAATGCAAAGAAAGTATCAGGCTCTATCGGTACTTATAAACTCTTACCTTACAACGCTTTACGTTATACTGCGGTTGTAGGTGAAGACTATGGTAGAGGTAAAATCGAAGAGCATCTTCCTGATCTCCGTACAATTGACGCCTTGTCAAAAGGTTTGATTGACGGTGCAGCAATGGCTTCAAGAAATGTCACAATGATTAGACCAAACGCGGCTGGTGGTTTAAACCTACGTCGTCGTATTGCGAAAGCAGAAAACGGTGAGATCATTGTTGGTAATCCTGAAGATGTTGTTATGTTACAATTCCAAAATAATAATGGAATGCAACTCTGTGCTGCTGAACTTGAACGACAGACGCGTGAGATTTCACAAGCGTTCTTAATGAGTGGTTCAGGCGTACGTGATTCAGAAAGAACAACTGCTTTTGAAATTAGAAAACTAACCGAAGAACTTGAATCCACATTAGGTGGAGTTTATTCACAACTAAACCAAGACATGCAACAAGCACGTCTTAAACGATTGGTGAATCAAATGAAAACTAATGGGCAATTGCCTGACTGGCCTGATGATATGATTGAACCCGTTATCCTGACGGGACTTGAGGCTCTAGGTCGTGAGCAAGATGTCAATCGTGTTCAAGTAGCACTACAGTTTATACAAGGTCTTCCACCTGAACTAGTGTCTTATGTCAAAATGGATGTACTATTATCTAAAGCTTTTCATGGACTAGATTTACCAGATGCGGTAAGGTCTTCTGAAGAAGTGAAACAAAAGCAACAACAAGAAGCCCAGCAACAATCGATGCAAGGTGGACAAGAAGCAATGGCACAAGCCGCGGGACAGATGATGGGACAACAAGTCGCATCCCCTGAAGAACCTCAACAACCTCAATAAAGATAAGGAAAATTTATGGCTGAACAAGAGAACGCAACCCCCGCCGTGGGGTCTGATGAATATAATGAGCAGATGGTAAACAAGTATCGTACTCAAGAAGCAGACGGTGATACGGGAGAAGAACTTGTCCCTATTGCTGGGATGCCTGAAGGGGGTTTCGATAAATTTTACGACGACAAAACCGGTAACTACTCATGGGAAAATCATGCAAAAGAACTCGCCTATCGTTTGGAGTCAACAACGAAACCAGAGAGCGAAACTCCGAAGACACCAGAAACACCTGAAACGGCAGAGACGGAGCAAGTTCGTTCCATCTACGAATCCGCTGGACTTAAACGAGAAGATTTGGAATCCGCTTATCAAACAGACGGAGATTTCACGGAAGCCCAATATTCAGCCTTAGAAAAAGTCGGGATACCTCGCGACCTTGTTACACAATACGTTGACAACATGGGCTATAGACAAGAGTCACAGACTAAAGAGGCTCTTGAATATGCCGGTGGTGAAGACGAATGGAACTCGTTGTCTAAATGGGCAGCCGATAATATTCCTGAAGAAGAAGTTCATGAATACAATACACTACTCGCGTCCCCTAATTGGCGTATAGGTATTGATGCAATGAAAGTTCGTATGGGGGCTACTGCTCCTAACCGAAATGAGCCTCGCCTATTAAGTGGAGAACAACGCGCCGGTAACACGTTTGGTTATCGTACAAAATCAGAGATGATGTCTGACATGAAGAATCCAAAGTACTCAACTGACGCTGCTTTCCGTCAAGATGTGATGCGAAAAATGCAATCAGCAACGTGGGATTTAGACGGTCAATAAAAGCATATAACAGAGGTGGCGAAAGTCATCTCTGTTTTTTTGCAATTGGAGCGAGGTTCTGCCCACAAAGGTGCAGAATGCCAATAATAGTACGTTAGACCCGTTACGACGGATAATCTAAATCGGAAATAATTAGGCTTCTATTTTCGTTTTAAATCAATCTAATCTAACATAGGAGAAAAGTCATGGCCCTAGGCGATGCATCATCCGTAGTACGTTTTGGTAAAGGGGCATCAAGCGGCCCCGTCGATAACCGAAGCCTATATCTGGATTTATTTGGAGGAGAAGTCATAACGGCTTTTGACTCCGCAACTGTTACACTCGATAAGCATACTGTTAAGTCACTCTCAGGTGGCGCAAAATCTTATCGTTTCCCTAAAACTTGGAAAGCGGAAGCTGAATATCATACACCCGGTACAGAAATGCTTGGAAATGATTTCACGACTTCAGAACTTACTATCAATGTAGATGACATTCTTGTGTCTCATTATGGTATTGCTGATCTCGACCGTATCCTAAGTCACTTTGACATGCGCTCAATTATCTCATCTGAGATGGGACGCGCACTAGCTAAAGTATTTGACCAAAACGTGTTCAGGCAACTAATCTTAGCAGCCCGTACATCAGCCGTTTCTCCCTTTCCGGGAGGTGATTCTATTACTGATACTTCACTTGCACCAACCGCTGGTGTTTATTCAGGTACAGATTGGATCGACGCTATACGTGATGCGAATATTAAACTCTTTAACAAAGATGTTCCAGAGTCTATGCCTCGTTATCTTGCGGTCACTACTGAAATCTTTGACGCAATTAAATATGCGAAAGATGCAACGAACAACTACCTAGTACTTAACCGTGACTTCGGTCATACGGGTGCGGGTGGTATTGACGGACGTGCAGAGACAATGATGATAGATGGCGTTACCATCTGTAAGTCTAGGCATATCCCAGCTACTGATGAGACTTCTACTGCAACAGTATTCTCGAAATACCGTGCGAACTATGCAAACACCGTTGGTGTTATGTGGTGTCCGCAAGCCGTAGCAACTGTCAAGCTTCTTGATATTTCTCTTGAGACTGAGAGAGATGTGAGACGATTGGAAGACTTCATGGTCAGTAAGATGTTTGTTGGTCATGGCACAATGCGTCCTGAAATGGCGATTGAGTTGAAGAAAGCTTAAAGTATTTAGGGGGGGCATGGGATATCCTATGTCTCCCCTTTTTTTTGATGAGAGGAAATATTATGTTAACTAAACTACAAGCCGTAAATATTATCCTTGATTCAATTGGTGAAACACCGATCTCGTCGTTAACTTCAGGATTGCCTGACGGGGAAAGTGCTGAAGCTAAATTGGATGAGGTGAAACTAGAGGTTCTATCTAAAGGGTGGCATTATAACACCGAAGATATTACACTCAAAAGAAACTACCAAAAAGAGATTTTAATACCCGTCACATATATGAGGGTAGATACTACCGATAGCGACCGGGATACAAATGTAAGTGTCCGTGTAAACTTAACCAAAAGAAAACTTTACAATTTAACTACAAAAGTTTTTACTTTTGAAAAAGACTTACAATGTCGTGTAACAATAAATTTTGAATTTGAAGATTTAACAATTGAACTTCAAAACTATATAGCATTTCGAGCGGCTAGAAAATTCCAAGAATCTTCTATGGGATCGGTCGCACTAGATAGCTTCACACAACGTGCTGAAATGGAAGCATGGGCTGCTCTTCAAGACGCTGAGTCAGAGTTAGAAGATAATAACATTCTTACTGACAACGCTCATTGTTACTATGCAACCCACCGTTATCACACACTATCAGGGAGATAAAATATGGGTAAGCTAATAGAGCAATCCATCAAGACGCTCTATCAAGGGGTGAGTAGACAACCTGATCCCGTGCGCTTGCCCGGTCAGGTACAAGAAGCGGAGAACATTTTAGTGTCTGTTGTGACGGGTGGTTTCGAGAGTAGACCAGCGTCTCGACACGTTTCTTCAATGTCTCATATCTTAGATGCGGACACTCCCGCCATCTACGCCTATAGTAGAGACGCTATTGAACAATATATAATAACTATTAATAACGCTGATCTTAAAGTTTTTGATTTAGGGGGTGTAGAAAAAACAGTAGCATTCCCAAATGGAAAAACTTATTTAACCGCAACAGATGCTGAAGATTCGTTTTCATTCGTGACTATTGCTGATTACACCGTGATTGCAAATAAAACAACTACAGTTGCAATGCTTGCTTCAAGCTATGTTCCACAATATCGTGGTCTTATTAACTGCCGAACAACTAATTCATCCACCACATACACCATTAAATTAACTACGGGTGGTGCTACAACAACTATTTACACTAACGCAGTAACAACTGCGCTTTCAAACACCGCTCTTGCTACGTCTATAATAGGTGGATTATCATTACCTTCCGGTGTTACCGCAGTTCAAAACGGTGAAACAATTGTTCTTACCGGGACTGCCTTGTTTACATTAGAACACACGGGAACAGATGCAACGTATGGCCCGTTTACTATGACTGACTCTGTGCCTGATAGAAAATATCTACCACTTAATGCACCCGCTGAATATGCTATACGAGTAGGTTCAAACATCGACGGAGAACTAATTGGATATTGGGCAAAATTTGATTCTTTTGAGGGAGGTTGGATTGAAGCAGCTGATCCTCACGCCGATAACTATTTTAACCCATCCACTATGCCCCATGTTTTGGTCAGAGAAGCGGATGGAAGTTTCACATTTAAAGAGAACGAATGGGAAGGGCGTAAAGCTGGTGATGTCGATACAGTTAAACCACCTGACTTTGTAGATAATAAAATTACTGCCCTCGCGTTCCATAGAAACAGATTGGTGTTTGTTTCAGGTGAGACAGTTTTTATGTCGCAGTCGTCACAATATTTTACCTTCTGGCCTGATTTCTCAACTCAGTCGCTTGATAGTGATGCGTTTGGACTCGTGGCATCTTCATCGAGCGTGAACGATTTGAAACACGCCGTTGGATTTAGAAAATCATTATTCTTAACGTCAAATAAAGCACAGTTCGAGGTGTCTGGTGATGCAACTTTTACACCATCAAACGCTACTGTGGATTTATCTACATCATATTTGACAGAGGATTCATGTGAGCCAATCACATTAGGTAACACTTTGTACTTTGCCGCGAAGTCTGGTAGAGACGCTATCGTTTTTGAATATCAATACGATGATAACTCCGTCTCCAACATCGCACAAGATGTTACATTACACGCTTTAGGTTATATCCCAGCCCCGTTAGTCCGAATGACCGGGGACTCAACTAATGATATGATCATGCTTTTATCTAAAACAGATAGATCAGCGTTGTATATTTATAAGATGTATGTAGACGGTGAGACTAAAGCGCAATCCGCTTGGTCAAAATGGACGTACGGTACTTCATCTAAAATAAAGTGGATGGCAGTTATAGATGGCGAAATGTATATGGTTCTGTCACGAAACGGTACAGTAGTATTTGAAAAGACATTCTTACGATATGAGTTGTCTGACGAGAAACACCCATATCAAATATCTATGGATCGACAAACCACCGCAACCGGTGTGTATACCGCCGTCAATAACTTAACCACATGGACTGCACCATACGCTCATAATAATCTAACACGTGTGGTTCTTTCTACCGATTTCCCAGCGGGACAAGTTGGTGAGGTTTTGAACGTTTCTTACCCATCCACTACAACAGTTACTGCTGCTGGTGATTATACCGGGGGTCAAGTTATCCTTGGAGAAACCTATACATCTTCCGTAACATTGTCTAAATTGTTTCCAAGAGACGCTAATAATCAAAAGTTAACAATGACCGGTGGACGTTTTCAAATTAGAAACATTGTGTGTAACTACAAAGAGACGGGGTTCTTTAGGTGTGAAGTAACACCAGAGTTTAGGACTCCTGATGTATACACCTTCAACGGTCGTGTTGTTGGTTCAGGTGATTCAAAAGTTGGCGTCGCGGCTATCTCTGCATTAGGTGGATTTAGAGTTCCCATAAAATCGGATGGTAAAACAGTCGGAATACGTATATTTAACAATTCCGAAAAACCAATGAATATAACATCCATCGATTACGTTGGGTTCTTTAATGAAGTCACAAGACAGGGGTAATTATTATGTGTGATCCTATTACAATTATGATGATAGCTTCGAGTGCCATGCAAGCCAAGGCTTCTATGGATCAAGCTAAACGTATGGAACAGAACGCTGCCAAGCAAGCAAAAGCACAATACGACGCGTCTAAGCTTCAAGCTGAAGCAGAGTATGCTGAAGCCAATCGAAAGATTGCTGAAGAACAAGAAGATAATTTAGATCAACAATCAGATCGTGTTCGTCAATCTAATGAAGACATCGGGTCACTACAAGCGTCAGAGACGTCGTTGTCTAACAGTTCATTAGGTTTAATTATGTTTGAGGAGTTGTATGGCGAGTCGTTAAACATAACGCGTATTGACAAAAACACCACAAGAGCATTAGCGGGGCTTGAGTCTAATAAAGCAGCGTCCGAACAGAACTACAGTAACGTCACCACACAAGCTGAGAATCAAGCTGGGAACGTTATGGCTGAAGCTTCTGCTAAGAAGACCGGTGCTATCTTAGGGTTCGCAAGTACATCACTATCTGCTGGTCAGTCATACACCGCTAGACAAGATCAACTTGCTGCTATAAGAGGTGATGCACCTATTAAAAGGTGGGCGACTACTGATTTATTTACATAATCTAAAATTCAACGAAGGAGAATCTTAATGGCTAGACAAGCCCGTACAAAGTCAGTTCTGTCTCAGCTTTCTGGTAATACCAAACTAGAAGTTGGTAGTGCTAAAGTTAACCACGCTATTAAAAAGCACGTATCATCTATGGTTGGCACAGACATCATGGCGGGTGAAGCTACATTATCCAACGCGTTTAATAACTTCTTTGGAACAATGCAGAACACCATGCAGAATATGGCAAAATCTGCGCATGAAATTGATAAACTTGAAGCTACCAGATTCGCGGACGAGCAGAAAAAATTAGGGACTATAGCTGGAAATAAGAAAGCTATGGGTCAAACTATAAATACTGAATACGACGCTGCCGGTAATGTTATGGATACAAAGCCGACCAACGCCCAGCGCCTAAAAAACTTTGATGTAACAGAATCTGGGAGTACTAACCTTCACTATAACCAAGCATATAAAGAATCAGTAGGCTCACAATTAGGGGCTGATATGTATGCAGATATGTTAATTAAATCAGCCGATTGGAATCCAGCAGATTTTGACAGTAAAGCTAGTGAATGGTGGAAAAATAATTATGCAGATGGCGCTAAAGACCCAACAGTAAATCTACACGCTCAAGCGGCTTTCCAAAAAAATATTGTTAAACTAAGTGCTGAAAAACAAATTGAAGTTATAAAAAGAAATAGAGCGGTAATAGAAACTCAAATTACTGATGGCGTAGTTACATCTTTTGAAACGGAGAGTGATCTACATAATGCTTATACTCAAAGTATGGCGAAGATGAAATCAATCATGCCGGGACAAACTAATGGTGCAGTATCAGCACGTGTTCTTTCGGCAATGGTTAAAGGTGCGAGATTAAACCCAAACGCTCTAAAACGATTTCGAGTGTTTCTAAATAAGGGTATATTCCCAACTACGGACGATAGTGGTGCGATGGATGAGGGGGCAAGAATGCAATCTCTCAAAGAACGTTTTCCATCACAAGTGTCGGAATTGTTAAAAACAATAAATAAAGAAAACCAATCTTACATGACCCAACAAGGATCAGATGCGGTTACTCTAGCTACTTCTAAGATTAATCAAATAGTTGCAGCAACCGAAAACGATCCAGACGCTATGACTAGCGCACTACAAAAGTTTATGAAAGATGAGGAGGGCGGTTATTTAAAGTTAGCATCAACAAATGGTGTTACTACCCCACAAATAAAGGCGCTTAGATCGAGTATAAATAAACATCTAATAAAAGCTGCTACATTTAAAGTCAATCGATCCAACCTTATCCAAAACGGTATTAGCGGTAAGTCTGGTAGTTTAACTTATGATGATGCTAAAACAACCCTTGCTACAATGTCTCTAAGTCCGACTACGGATTTTTATCAAGGAGATGAATCCTCCGTAGCTTTTGCACAAGTTGTTCGAGGGGCTATTAAGCGTTATGGTGTAGATGTAATTGGGGATGACCTAAAAGGGAAAATTAAAAGTGGTCTTCTGTCAAATGATAAAAATATAAGAAGGGCGTCACTTGACTTTCTAAAACAAATTGATCCATCAGAAGACCTTTCAGAGATGAAAGATGGACTATTTAAAGGTGACGTAGAATTTCAAGCATCGCTTGCTGGTGTAATAAAAAACGCTAATTCAAATATTGACCCAACTATCGATGCCGCCAAAATTGCCCAAATGAAAAAAGAAATGGATGATAAAGGCGGATGGCTACCGGCATTTTACGCTAGTGAAGTGTCTAATGATAAAGACGATTACAATTCTAAAAATGAGCGTCAGATTATGTTTCAGAAGTGGATGGCTGAAACTTTATCCGATGAAGTGGAAGGTATGGTTGGTGAAGGCGGGTTCTTTAGTTTTAGCGATATGCCAATTTCATCAAGGCTATCCGCCAGAATTGAAGGATACATAGAGCCTATCATATTAGATATGAAAGTGAATGGTACATGGAATCAAACTGACTCTAATAAAAATCGAGCAATAATCACAGAGCAAATTAAACTTAAACTAAAAGACCAAATAGTGTTTATGAATGGACAAGCCTCAATACAAGAGCCGGGTCTAGTGATGCATAGTAATACAACAAACACAAGAGTTCCTATTGGTAATAATGTCAGGAATGGTTCTGGTGGAACTGAAGACGTCATCATGAATATGCAAGAAGTAGCTACAAATATTACAGAAGGGTTTCCCGGTCTTTCGATTGGTGGGGACATTATGATCCGTCCACATAAGAACTTTAGAATTAAAGCTATGTTCCCAACGGGTAACGTGTTAAATGGTTTTGAAAAGGAGATGACACCAGATTACATTCATGGTTTTGCAATTTATGATTCAGTTAATTCTAGTGTTCCTATTAGTTTGTCTACAAATGTAGATATTCCGGTAAAAGAAGTTTCAAAAATAAAAGAAGATGGAACGTATGGTGGTAATTTTGGTTGGACTGAATGGCAATCGGAAGGTACTGTAAAATTTACCGGGGTGTATTCACAAGACTTAATCCTAGCACAAAAGTATATTAACCCCTATATTATTTTAATGCCGGTATACTCAGCCGTTGGCGGGAAAATTCAATCTTACGAGTTAGGAGTTCAACCACATTTTCAAAACGAAGATAAGAAAACTATAAGCAACGAGATGTTGTTAAAGTTTATTCAAAACGGTAAACCACAAAATTAGGAGTAGATTATGCCAGAATTAGAAGAAGAGTTAAAAGTGGGATATGAAACTCTACACAATGATCTTGTTGTTGACGGTAAATTACCCCCAACGGAGAACGTCACAGTTCCCGCACACTATAAAAAGTTTGACCAAAGTAATCCTACCGATGTGTATGATAATATTTTTAACTCCTCGCTTTCTTATAGTGGCCCAGCGAGTCTTGGGAAGCCCGGTGAGTATAGTGAAAATCGTTTTCAATTCATCACCACAGAAGAAGGTTACAACGGTAGAGTCCACATGGTCGAGGGTATTAAACATGTGGGGTATGGGACTAATCTTGAAGCTAACCCTAAAATTGTACAAGACGTCTTAGGGTTCAGTCCTGAAAAATATAAAAAACTTCTAGCTGGTGAAATCAATTTAGATGAGGCGCAGTCACGTCGATTGTTTGATTATAAAGTTCAAGAGTCTGAGAAAATTGTACAAGATAGATTAGAAGGAGTACCCTTAAATGCTAGTCAACGTATCGCTCTTGTATCTATGGCTTACAATTCACCCGCCCTTATTGGCCCAAATCTTGTTGATCACCTTAAAAAAGGAGACGCAGCGTCCGTCAGTTATGAGATACTTAACCTAAGTAATGGTAATAAACTATCAGCCTTAGATGCAAGACGTAAAAGAGAACATGATCAATTCTTTGGTAATAATGAAGAAGTAGCTAATATTGTAAAAGGACAAGACTACCGAAAAAGTGACTCATTTAATTTTGCATCACTACTTGGAATTTCATCAGCGCAAGCGGGTGATCTGAAACCTTTTGCAAAAGTTAAAATGTCTGTAACACCACCTATAGGAGTTACTGATACAATTATAGATAAACTATCATTACTAGCGGAAAAGTTTTCTTTCGAGATAGAAGAAACACCTTTAGAAGAAATTGAACCAGCTTCAGAATTTCCCGTACCTCCCACAATGCCGGAAGAGGTTAAGGAAAAACGAGAGACTAACGCGTCCATTGAAAAGATGTTTGGAAGACCGGGTATTGATGTGCCATTATCTAAAGTCGATAAATTTTTATGGGGTATATCCCCTGACCATTACATCCCCGCCCCCGTTCGTGCGGTCATGATCTGGGGGACTGAAGGCTTGATTAAAAAAGCTAGTAGTCTAATTTTAGATCCTTTTCTTGGGGAAGGTTCTACAAAAAATTGGAGTCCCGCTGGAAAACAAACTTATGGTGCTAGTTTCTTTAGTCCTGAAGCCCAAGACGTTCTTACACAGATGGCAGAGTTCTGCGAATCTAAAGGTAAAAAATCTTGTCAGTACGAAGATTGGGATGAATTGTTTGGAGAGATGGATGTCAACGGAATGTATGCATCTGAAATGGTTAACTTCAAGCGAGGACTTTATAAACTTCCAGCACTTTTAAGAAAGAAAGGAATGACTGTAGAACGCCCTAACGCTTCAAAACTTCATGACGCTGCGTATGGGGGAATGTTTGGTTTTGTTTCGGCTCTTGCGGGAATGGCAAGTGATTTTCGTGACCCACGTCTGGAAGCTTTAATGACTATTGGTCAATTTACTTTTACTAGAGACGAATATGGAAGTCTTATTGTTGGGAATGATAATAAAGAAATGGATGATTATAATTTTAAAAAGAACTTAACTCGTGATCTACCTGATGGGGAACAAGATGAAAAATATTACTATCGATGGTTTAGATCATTATTTGGAGATGAAGGGGAAACGGCGAAGTTTGGATTCAGAGTTAACCTAGGGAGTAAATAAGAATGGCTGAAGAATATACCTATGGTGCAACACCATTAAACGCTGATGTTGATGTAGAAGACCAAAATCGCATGTCTAACTACACAGACACAGTTAAGCATTTATCTATACCGTATTACTCCACAGAGCAAGTTATCGAACCACTTGGATTCTTCGCTACCGGATACGAAACGTACATGCAAGAAACTATAATTGGTGATTCTCTTCGATATGGTATGTTTATTAAAGATAAGTATGCCCGTCCCTATAATACCGACGACGTGGTTACACCAGAGTTAAAACTATTCTATGATTCTGAAAATAGATTCAACCCTTACAAATATTTTGATAAGGCGAAAGATGAACTAAGAGATGCAGAAGTCTGGATTCGTAATGGAATGTTTGACGATGTTCAAGGCCCAAATCAATTTGATGACCGCGTAAACCGTCTTCGTCAAATGCAAAAAGCCCGTAATGAACTACATGGTGGTAGTTTTATGGGGATGTTGGTTGGAGGTCTAGCTTCTTTTATAGATGTTTCAACACTTGTACCGGGCGTAAACGTAATTAAAAAGGCGGGAACTGCAAAGAAAATCGGGACGTACATGTTGAACGGGATGATTGCCCAAGGAGTGCAAGAAGGCGCACTACAGATGCGACAAGACTTACGTACTGCAATGGAAGCCGGGATAAACCTTGCGGCTGGTGGTGTGCTAGGAGGTGGTGTAGGTATCTGGAAAGCTGCCCGTGACCCACTCAGTTCACTACATGTGTCAAATCCTAATCATTGGATGAATCCTGAAAACCCCGTATACATGGGTGTTGCTAATTTTGGTAGCGGACTTGCAAATAGTGCAGTATTAAAACCAATCTTTAAAGGCGGTAAAGCCACATTTGAAGTAGTAGCTGAAAATCCGGTTGCTCGTTCTGTAGGTGCGATGGCAACTAAAAGCGCTGCTGAAGCTGGTAGAATCGTCAAACCGTCTGCACTTATGGCACAAGGCGCATTACGTTCTGGCGTTAAAGCTTTAGGTCGAGGTGGTGTTAAAGTTTTACAGAATAGATATATTGGTGGAACAAGTCCGTTGATTAGAGGACTTACAAGTGCTTCTGGTAAGATGGCTTTGATTACCGCTAAACTTTATGATACCGGTGGTATCTTATTGAATCATATGCAATTTGGTAAAGCTGAAGCATCTATTGAAGATAAAACTAAACGTCTATTAGATAGTCATGAGCAAGTAGCCCTTAGAGCAAAAGACACTATTATTCAGACTCGTATAGATTTGGCTGAGTTAAAAGGTAAGACATTCTCAAGCGTTGGACAGAGAGCATCTGAGACTGCTACTCGCGCTAGTCAATTAGGAAAAGACATATTAAAAGGTAAAAACCAATCTGGTAAAAAGCAACCGGTCGAGCGCGGTAGTGGGACTAATTTTGACGATGCTGAATTTATCGCAATTGCCCGTGAAATGAATTTTAATAATTTAACTGACGAAATGATTGCGGGATTTAAAACACGATTCGGTGATGATGGTTGGCTAGTTATTGAGCGAAACGCTCGAAAGCTTGCAGATGATACTAGGGCTTATCACGACGCTCAAATAGATTTACTTGAAGGTCTTGGTATGGCTACTAGAGGCGACCAAGATTACGTCATGGCGCAACTTTGGAGTAGTAAAGCTATTAAAGGGAATCGTACAGAATCACTTGCATTCTTTCATAGCGTTTTTGCTAAGAAGCCAAGTGATGAATTTCTTCTTGAAAATCATTTAATGACTGAAGATCAGTTTAATAAATTAGGTAAAGAAGAAGTTACTATTAAAGGTGACCAAATAATAGCTGGTAAAAATGTCAAAGAAGTTAAATATGATATTGATAAGGGCTTTGAGAAAAAACAAGAAGTTCTGGAAGATTGGTCTGGTAATGTTGATCGAAGTTTAGAAGCACAAGCGGAATTAAAACTTTCTCTAGCTGAAGAAAAATTATATGAAGCACGTAGAGCCGCGGTTTTAGCGGCAAGAGACTTACGTAAAAACAACACCGACATTAAAAATGCAACTGTTGCTGAAGTCGAGAAGATTATTAAGTATCGACAAGGACAACGTGATGCAATCACTTTAGAAAAAGAAAAAGTACAGTTAGAAAAACAACGTACTCAGACTGAATTGAAAGAAGCTGAAGCAGAACTTATTACCCGGATGAATCAATACCATGAGATATCTTCTAGAACTAGTGGTATCAAAAAGAAACGAATCACAGAGGTTAAAGAAGCTGAAGCTTTGATGAAGATGGTCGAGGGTGAAGGTGTGTTGGCGTCTAAAGCTGACATTGCTGATTCCCGAACAATGGTCACTAAAGCTGACAACGAACTTGCCAGATCAGGTGAAGATGCATTGGGAGAAGCGGTTGAGAAAGCGGCAAAACTTCCGGTATCTTCGCGACGTCTTGCGACTCTTCGTGAACGTTTGAACAACCATAATAAACGTCTTTCTAAAATTGATAGCACACTAGCTAGACTTGATCCACAATTGGAAAAAGTTGGTGTGGCTCTAGCCGCAGCTAAAATGGCTAAAGCTAGTGTTACAAAAAATAGAAAAATTTTATCGGATGAACTTAAACTTAAAAATAAAGAAGCTGGACAAAGCAAACGAGGTGCTAAGAAAGCAAAGAAAGATTACAAAAGACAAGCAAATCGATCTCCACTTTACACCTACATTGAAGAATTAGTAGGAAAACTATCAGACGGAAAGCGTGATCCATTTGGTGGCTGGGACGGAGAACTTATTGCTGCCTCTGGTAGAACTAAGAAACGTCAAATCGTTCTTACTAATGAACAACGTCTTGAGGCTTATCGTTTAGGTATCCTAGATGATGACCTGATGTCAGCTATGCGAAGAAGTGCTGAAGATTTATCACCACGTATGGCTCTAAGAGACACGTTTGGACATAAGTCTGAAAAAGATATTGTTGAAGATTTGAAGGCAGAAGTCCAAGGCGATTTTGATCTTCTTAAATCTGGTAAATCTAAAATACAACGAGATAAGATACAGAAGAAAGCGGATGAAGCTAAATCAGATATTGAAAATGGTATTCTAAATCTTCTAGGACAATACGGTAAACCGATAGACCCTGAAGGTTGGCTTTCTTGGATGGGTAAAACTGCACGTTCTTTTAACTACGTTCGTTACGGATCAGGGTTTATCATACCATCACTAACTGATGCATCCAACGTTCTTTTTGTGTCAGGTTGGGGAACGTTTGCTGCGAAAAACTTTAAGCAATCAAACAAAGCACTAGCTGGTCTAAGAAGCCCAGAGATTTCTAGAATTGCTATCTATAGTGAAAGATTAATGTCTTCAAGTTCCAACATGAAAATGATGGGTGTTGAAGATTTAGGATCAAAGGTAGGCATTGGCGATCAAGGCACATTGAAACACTACAGTACAAGTATTATAGATCGTAGCTTGGGAGGTCTAACAGAGACTACAAACGTGGTATCTGGGATGCGCTGGTGGAACACTCGTATGAAAGCTTTAGCTATGATGGAGATGCAACATAATCTTGTCGCTAAGATGAAAAACTATAGTAAACTTTTTGACACGGCTTCTGCCCAAAAAGGCGGCTCTGCGGAACAACAGATTGCAGAACTTGCATCTTTGGGTATAGGTAGAGATGAAGCAAGATCAATCCAGAAAATGATGAGCAAACACCCACCAGAATTGGATCAAGGTGTTTATGAACTTGGAATGGGGAGGTGGTTAAATGAGGGGCTTGAGGGTCAACGGGCTTATGATGCCGTGTTTACTGCATTAGATCACACCGCTACACGTGCTATTATGACACCAAGTAAGGGAGATACTCCTTTCTTTATGTCTCGTGGATTCGGTAAGGCTCTACTACAGTTTCAGACATATGGGTTTGTCTCAATGACAAAATACATGTTACCGGCATTTCAACGTATGGCAACATACGGAGATTTACACGCTTTCATGACACTCAATATACAAGCGTTACTAGGTTACACCGTTGTGGCAGCAACTGATCTTAAACGTAAAGGTGAAATTAAAGACAGAACTCCCGCAGAATGGGGTTATGACATTATGGATCGTTCAGGATTCTTAATGTGGCTCTCGACACCTATGGCTCAAATCACCAAAGAATTAAACATAATGGGTGGTGGAGTTGGATCGCGTTACTCAAGTGAGCGTAACAGATTCTCGTTAGTAGGTGGCCCAACCGGGGGTCTACTTCAAGACCTTATGGACATGAAAGATGCTTCTGTTCGAGGAGATACTGATGCTATGCAAGATAACTTGATTAAGTTGATGCCATTTAAATTGTATTACCAACTTGCAAATGTTGCGATGGGTAATGAAAACTAACAATGAGGGGGTCATCGCGCCCCCTCTTCTACTTATAAGGAAATTATAATGACAGCTTTTGCACGTGAAGTGGTTGCGGTGACTAGCTTGGCGGGAACTGATGCGACGCACTTCGATATCCCCTTCCCGTACATTGCTCAAGGTCACGTTCTCGTTTATAAAAACGGTACACTATTATCACAATCTACTGCTTCGGTAGTAGGTGACTATCAATTTGACGCTTCTTTATCTAGTCGAATCATTCTAACCACACCCGCCGCTATTGGTGATTCAATGGTGTTCCAACGTGAGACTTCTCCGGGAACACGACTTGTGGATTATCAGACGGGATCAGTTCTTTCTGAAGAGATTCTCGACCAAGATAGTTTGCAAGGATTTTACCTAGCACAAGAAGCGAACGACATTAAAGAAGTTGCGATGGCTCGTAACTCTGCTAACAATTGGGACGCTGGTACATCTCGTATTATTAACTTGGCAACCCCGGTGGACGACACCGACGCTGCTAATAAATCATACGTTCTCTCTGCTACTGCCACACAAGTATCAACTGCAACCGCTCAAGCAGTTATTGCAACTGCTCAAGCTACACTAGCTGAAGGATACGCGAGTGATTCGTCAGGTGCTACTGCGGACAAAGTTGCGGCTGAAGCTGCAAAAGTTGCTGCGGAAGCGGCACAAGTCGCGGCAGAAGCGGCTCTGTCTGTTGCTGGACTTCCGGGAACATTAACTGCTAATTATTTCTTAAAAATTAATAGTGCGGGGACGGGCTATGATCTTGTTAACTCTGTAGCAGTTCCTCAATTCTTTGGACTTAAAATGTCAACAAGTGGTCAAGAAATCATAGTAGATTATGGTGTGATTGACGCTGACGTAAATGATTATAAAACTTGGACACTTGGTGAGAATATCGCATTTGGTGTGGATACTTCTAATAACTTAGCATACACCATCTAAAGGAGACGATTATGCAAATTGACTATACAAAGATCGGCTACCGTTGGAAGGGTGAGTATTCTTCCACCACGACCTACGTTGACGGAGACGTTACTCGTAAGGACGGGGGGATGTACGCTTACAACGGAACTACGTGGGTTAAACATGTAGAAGATCAACAAAACGGTACGGCAAAAGGTGAGATACTTACGCCCGATGACACGACAGTAGTGTCTGGTATTGTAGACCAAACTCTTGAAATTAACGGTCTTGGGACGCCTGAGTTTGCTTTCCCAACCGACAACCCTCGTCGTGTAGGTGTCGCAAAGCTTCCTAAAATGGACTATGCAGACAACTCTGGTACGGGGTGTTATCAAAATATGTATTTTATTATGTCTGATGGTACAGTTATGGGAGTTGGGCGTACAATTTATGGCGCACTTGGTGGTAAAACACGGGCAGATCAGAACACTAACAGACCGACTCAAATTCATTTCCCCGCTGGTGCTGGGCGTATTGTGGATGTATATCCAAGAGGACACCATTGCCATGCGATTGATCATTTAGGTAAAGTCTGGGGTTGGGGTTATAACAACTTTGGACAAATTGGTCGCAATGGAACAACAAATCAATGGACTCCGGTTCTAATTAATGGACAAGGTGACCTTCCCGCTGATGCAAAAGTAACTGATGTTTATACGAACAATGGTGAAGCCGCCGCCTATTCTACAGTTTTTAGAACCGACGATGGTCGAATGTATTATACGGGTAAAAATAGACAATCTTGTGCTGGGACTCAAACAAATAATAGTGGGGACTACAACATCACTACTCCCACATTGATGGTTAAATCAGCGGAAGTGCCGATGGTTAGAGCTTATTTAGCTGGTGGTGATTACATGGTAACTGTGTTGAAAGACGCGACCGGTAAAATGTATATTTGTGGTGAATACAATAGCGCGGGTAATTACGTATACCCCGTGGCTGATTGGCGATCCGCTAAACATACTTTAATTTCACAAACTGCCGTATACCCCGCAAAAGATTTTGTGTTTCATGGTTCTTACTTTCACGGGTCTGGAACGGGTGAATATCGCACCGCCGTTATATTATTTGAAAACGGCGAAATAATGCATTGGGGCGGTAATGAAGGTGGATACGGCGTCACCCCAAAGGTTTATCATCCCGGTGGTATGATTGCCGATGGACGTGCAAATGGAAACAATTGGAAGCAAATACGTTGTTGGAACGGTAACTATTCAACCATGATGGGCATTAAAAATGATGGCTCAATGTGGTACATGGGATACATGACGGGAACGGGAACGGGCGGGACTGCCGCAGCGGTCGGTTCAATAGCCAACGTCTGGACACGCTTAACCGAATTTGGTTACAATAATAAATATTTTGTAACACAAGGTATTAATTATGGTCGTTTTTGGATGGTCGAAAAGACTAACGGATCATTCATGGTCGGAGGTTATAACCTGACGGGAGTGGGTGGCAACGGTACTATTTTAAGTGGTTATAGAGGTAGTGAGTATGACACCTTGATGAGACTTAATAAACCCATTAAAGAATGGGTCGTTGGTGGCTACTGTCAACAAGCCTCAAGCTACAACACTTGGTATGGTTTAGGATACGATGGAAACGTCTATTCAACCGGCTACGATAATTATGGTCAACTTGGTCGTGAAGATGAGCAAGAGTATGGCACAACCCCCTCACCCGTTAAATTTTAAGGAAATAAATAATGGCAACAATTTCACTAGGTAAAGTAGCGTTTAGCTGGAAGGGTGTTTACGCCCCCGCTACAACGTATAATAAACAAGATGTAGTCTCGTATAACTCAAGCACATATGTGTGTGATACTGATGCGACTACCGGCGTCAACCCTTCAACTGTAACGGGGACATTGGTTGCGACGACAACAAACCACGTTCTAACTGTCGGTGTAGTTGGTGGTGATAATAAATTATTTGTAGACGGAACACAACAAGACACATTACATCTGTTAAAAGGTGGAACTTATGTGTTTAATGTTGCTGATTCGACTATGACCGGACACCCTTTAGCTTTCTCTATTACGGCTGATGGAACACATGGAAGTGGTGTGGCGTATGTGACCGGTGTTACATCGTCGGGAACGGCTGGTAATATCGGGGCAACAGTTACAATTGTAACAAGCGCCACTACTCCTAACACTTTGTTTTATTATTGTGCTTCTCACGCTGCAATGGGTGGACGCGCAAACGTAAAGTACACATCCTCGACCGTAGCTTATGGCACGGGTTGGGCGTTGATGGCTCAAGGTGTTGACAATATAACTAATAATCCCGGTGATCTTATATATTATAATGGCACATCATTGACTTCATTAAGTTCAGGTGCGCCCGGAGATGTTTTAAAGATTGATACAAATGGGTTTCCATATTGGGGAACTAGTGATAGTCGAGCCGGAATGCGGGTGATTGGGCATCAAGACCCATTGTCTAATGTAATGTACCGTAAAGGTAATGCCCTTATGGACGACGGAAGTATCAGGTTTTGGGGACGTGGTGAAAACTGGTGTCCGGGACGTGGTGTAGACATCTATGATAGAAGTTATCCTACGGCAGTTGCTTTCCCATTTGGCTCAAAAAAGATGACTTACATTTGTGGTATGTATGATCACGGATCAGTCTCTATTGATGAAGATGGTGGCTTCTGGGCTTGGGGTCAGAACGACTACGGAGAGGTTGGTCGTGGTAATGTCACGGACACACATGTTCCATACTATTGTTCAGGAGAGTCAGCTAACTCCATTAACGGTAAGATAGTCACACAATACGCAGCAGCTGGTGGTAATCGAAATTACATGTCAAATCATGTGTTGTGTAGTGACGGTACAGTCCACGCCGCGGGTTATAATGCTTATGGTCAAATTGGAAATGGGAATACTACAAATTCATATCGCTTTGTTCAAGTAAGTGGACTAACAAGTATTACTAAAATTGCTAAAAGTGATTGCCAACATAGTCATCTCTTGGCTCTTAAAAGTGATGGTAATGTTTATTCTTGGGGTTATAACAACACGGGTCAACTAGGACAAGGAAATACTACTAACTTGAGTACCGCCACGTTGATTAGTTATTTCTACGATAATGGTATCACAATAAGAGACATAGGAACGGGATGTAGTACATCAGGTCTTTCATACGCTATTGATGATGCTAATAACTTATACACATGGGGTTACAATGGTTATGGTAATCTTGGCTATGGTGGCACAACTAACCAATATACACCGACTCTTGTTCTTTCTAATGTGTCAAAAGTTTGGATGAGAAATCCTGACTATAACAACACGTTTGCTCTTAAACTTGATGGCACATTGTGGGCAACCGGCTACAATGGCTATGGTCAATTAGGTGTAGGCGCTGATACAACACAACGTACCGGATTTACTGAATGTTTTGCTGATCCTAATGGAAACGATGTGACTGCTGAATTAGAATCATTTGGTTTGGCGGGACGTTCTCCAATTGTAGATTTTCAAAATGGTGGGGCGGGATCGTATGGATTCACCATTGTGTTACTTGCAGATGGCTCAATGCACTCTGTCGGGTATGGCGGTAACGGACAACTAGCACAAGGAAATACCTCTAGCACGACGTATTGGTTTACACCCGTATTAATGCATCGTAAGAAAGCGGAAAGTTTCTATGTAGTTGGCTCTGGTTCTGAAGGCGGTCTGTTTGTCAAAATGACCGACGGCACGATGTATGGTTGTGGATACGCTGGTGAATCTCAGTTACCTGATGATGATGATGAGTATTCAACTACACTTATGCCAATCGCATTTTAAGGGGTGTATATGAAGCTATCTCAAGAACAGACTGCACAACTTAAAGTGCAATTAGAATTGGAGGCACATGAAAAAGAATGTGCCATCCGATATCAATCCGTCGAAGACAAATTGACCGCACTTGATAAACGTTTGTGGCGTCTCGAAGCTATGATCATGGGGAGTACTCTTGCGTTTATCGCGCTGACATTTGTTATCGTAAGTAAAATCGTCTAAACATAGGGAGCAAAAATGTTAGTAGAACTAGCGGCGGCTAACGCGGCTTTTTCTATCATTAAACGCGCCCTCTCAAATGGTAAAGAACTCATCGATTGTGGAAAAGCAGTCGGTGAGTTCGTCAATGCCAAAGATGCACTAGCACAAAAAGGTAATCGGAAAAAGAATTCATTTTGGTCAAGGGTTGGCGGTAAGGATGGAAATGATCTGGAGGAGTTTATGGCCCTAGAGAAAATAAATCAACATGAAACAGAGTTAAAAGAAGCAATGATTTACACCGGACGCCCCGGTCTTTGGCAAGATTGGGTTCGATTCCAAGCTGAAGCTAGAGTTGCGCGAGTGACTGCTTTAAAAAAAGCACAACGAGAACACGACAAGATGGTTGACACAATTTGTCAAATTATTCTATGGGTTTTAGTCCTTACGGTTGTGTGTGGTGCTGGGTTTATGGGCATCGTCTGGTATAAAACTCAATATATTTAAGGAGACGATATGATTGGCTTAGTACTGAAAGGTTTATTCGGTGTCGCAAGTAGTGCCATTGAGGGCTACGTAGACACTAAGAAAGCTAAAGCTAAACAAGCTTTGGTGAAGATTGAAGCTGAAACTTCTGTCATGGAAAAACAAATTACCGGGGAGATTGCTTGGGACGTGGAAGCCGTTAAAGGTTCTCGCGAAAGTTGGAAGGACGAATATTTAACAATTTTGTTCAGCATTCCACTTTTACTATGCTTTATTCCTTTTACTGTTGAGTACGTTGAGAGAGGCTTCCAAGCTTTGGCATTAACTCCTGATTGGTATAAATATACTTTAGGAGTAATTGTTTCTGCATCGTTTGGAATCAAAGGTGCAACTAAAATGTTTGGAAGGAAAGGGTAATGATTGAATTTGTGCTTGTGTTTATGATGGGATTACGTGTCATAGATCAAACACAAACTTTTGAAGACATCGATAGATGTTTGTACTTTGCTGAACGATTAAATAAACAACCTTCTATACCACAAAAAGAAGGTGCAAATTTACAAATAACCGCGTATTGTAAACCAAGAAAAAAGGGATAAGTATGAGTCTTTATAAAAATATTAATGCACGAAAGAAGGCGGGGACATCTCGTACTAAAGCAAAGTCAACAGTTACTAAGAAGGCTTATTCAAATATGAAAGCGGGTTTCCCGAAGAAAAAAAAGGGGGCATAGATGAACACACCTTGTGTAGGCATTTGTCGTCTCAACGACCAAGGGATATGCCTAGGGTGTTTTCGGACTATCCAGCAGATCAAAGACGCGTACAACAAAGACACCACTAAAGAATGGCAAAAATTGTATGGCGAAATTAAAACTAAAGGAGTAAGTTGAAGTCGAATGGATTTAGAAGTAATTGGAATCATTGGTCTGTTTATGCAGACATTAACCATGATTGCCGTGTTTATGAATACCGCAATTAATATTGTTTATAGGAGAAATCAAGATGCCAAAAGTGGGAAGTAAAGCGTATCCTTATACGCCAAAAGGGAAAGCCCAAGCTAAAATTGCAAAAGCAAAAGCAAGTAAATCAAAACCAACTACAAAGAAAAAAGGGTATTAAAATGAAAGATACCGCTGAATTAAGAGACGAGTTATACAAACGTCTAAAAAAAATTATTATCAATGATGATGAACTATCGCCATCAATGGTGTCCGCAGTAACTAATTTCTTAAAAACATTTCCACCGTTTGAAGAAGTTGAAGACCTCCCAACCGCTAAGAAAATTTCAGCAAGCTTGGAAAAATATGGAAAGGTGATGCCTTTTGAAGTACCGACAAAGGAGAATGATAAATGGCAATAACATCTGGATTAGCAAATTCTCAATCAACGCCTAACACAATGAGGCGACCAACTGATCCACTTAAAGTTGAGGCTGCAGCTAAAGCAAAAAGTGATTTACTTTTAACTGCAAAACAAATTTCTCAGCAGAAAAAGAAAAAGATGAAAACAAAAATGAAAATTGATAGCGCAGCAAGTATGTTGCAATCAGACGCTCCTGACCCTAAGACAAGCATCGAAGGTTATTTACGGATAGGCAAACGCCAATACACTTAAACAATGCGCCCGTAACTCAGCCGGATAGAGTGCTAGTCTACGAAACTAGATGTCAGGAGTTCGAATCTCTTCGGGCGCACCAAAACGGAGATTGGCGCAGTCTGGTAGCGCATTCGCTTTGGGAGCGAAGGGTCGTTGGTTCGAATCCAGCATCTCCGACCAATTAGAGGGTGCTTATGCCCAGACCCCCCCTTTGTATATACTATACGTATAG
>Ga0307489_10000355_pt1 | contig 26807 bp, 13 predicted proteins | sample SB12metaG_FD_202247 | JGI IMG/M metagenome (GOLD analysis project Ga0307489, IMG submission 202247) | Sea-ice brine microbial communities from Beaufort Sea near Barrow, Alaska, United States - SB 1.2 | ecosystem: Environmental > Aquatic > Marine > Coastal | place: USA: Alaska | collected... | reverse complement strand
AATAGAAACTTTTAAATCTGTTAATAAAAAAGCAAAAGTTGTAAGTGTTCCAAAAGCTTACAACTTAGATATAACACCAGGAGACATAGTGTATGTACATCACAATGTTTTTAGAAGGTTCTACGATATGAAAGGTAGAGAAAAAAACAGTAGAGCTTATTTTAAAAACAACTTGTATTTTTGTTCTGTTGATCAAATATATTTATATGAAAGAGATGGTGTTTTTAATTCTTTTTTAGATAGATGTTTTGTAAAACCATTAACTTCTGAAAAACTGGGAGATAAAACAATACCTAATAAAGGTGTTTTAAAATACGGAAACAAGTTGTTAAAAAAATTAAACATAGTAGAAGAAGACATTGTTGGTTTTCCAAATGCTAGAGAGTGGGAGTTTGTGGTAGATGAAGAGTTATTATATTGTATGAAATCAAAAGACATATTAATTAAATATGGACATAAAGAAAACCAAAAAGAGTATAATCCAAGCTGGGCAAAAAGCAGTTGAGGAATTAATTAAGGTAGCAAAAGAAAAGATTGTTGACTCAGACGACGATGTAAGCGCTGATAGATTAAAGAATGCTGCTGCAACTAAGAAACTAGCTATATTTGATGCTTTTGAAATACTTAATCGTATTCAAATAGAAGAAGATATGCTAAATGAAAAACCTAAGGAAGTTAAAGTAGAAAAAACTTTTAAAGGTTTTGCAGAAGGGAGAAGTAAGTGAGTTACGAACAAACCCTTTGGAAAGAAATTAAGGAAGTTGTAAATCCTAAGATACTAGCTAAAAACAATAGATTTAAAAAATGGGATTATGGTTATAATTCTGATTATGATTTTATAGTAATAAGTAAAACTGGAAAAATTGGACAAATCATTGAAATACAGAATCTCAGGATTGCTTTACCAGCAACAAATGAACCGTTTAAACGAAGTAAAGAAAAAGCGGAACAATACTGGGAAAAAGCCGAATATCCAAAAGAACTAAGTAGAATTAAAAGTAGATTTGACTGGGAAGAATATCCAGCTGAATTTAAAGAAAAATGGTACGATTATATTGACGATGAATTTACTAGACGAGAACAAGGATTTTACTTTTATAACAATGGCACTCCTACTTACATTACTGGTACTCATTACATGTACTTGCAATGGTCAAAGATTGACATTGGAGCACCAGATTTTAGAGAAGCAAACAGACTCTTCTTTATATTTTGGGAAGCATGTAAAGCAGATACAAGATGTTACGGAATGTGTTACCTTAAAAACAGACGATCTGGATTCTCTTTTATGTCATCAGCAGAGCTTGTCAACCAAGCCACAATATCTTCCGATGCTAGGTTTGGAATACTTTCCAAGTCTGGAGCAGATGCCAAGAAAATGTTTACAGATAAAGTTGTCCCAATATCAGTCAACTACCCGTTCTTTTTTAAACCCATTCAAGATGGTATGGATAGGCCAAAGACTGAATTGGCATATCGTGTTCCAGCATCAAAGCTTACTAGAAGAAAGCTTGAGTCGAATGAACAGCTTAGGGAATTAGATGGTCTTGATACAACTATTGACTGGAAAAACACTGGTGACAACTCATACGATGGTGAAAAGCTAAAACTATTAGCTCATGATGAGAGTGGTAAATGGGAAAGACCTGATAATATATTAAACAACTGGAGAGTTACAAAAACTACATTACGTCTAGGATCCAGAATCGTAGGTAAATGTATGATGGGCTCAACTTCAAATGCTTTAGATAAAGGTGGAAACAATTTTAAAAAACTTTACTACAATTCAGACGTTACTAAAAGAAATAGAAACGGACAAACATCTTCTGGACTCTATAGCTTGTTCATACCTATGGAGTGGAACTACGAAGGATTCATGGATACTTTCGGATCACCTGTCTTTGTTAGAGGATCAAATACAATCAAAGGTGTTGATGGTTACGACATTACAACAGGAGTTATCGAGCACTGGGAAAATGAAGTTGAGGGATTAAAGTCTGATCAAGATAGTTTAAACGAATATTATAGACAGTTTCCAAGAACTGAAAAACACGCATTTAGAGACGAAACAAAACAAAGTCTTTTTAACTTGACTAAAATATATGAACAAGTTGATTATAATGAAGATTTTAACAATAGGGCTAATATAACTAAAGGTAGTTTTCAATGGCTTAATGGCGTTAAAGATACTGAAGTAATATTTGTACCAAACAAAGATGGTAGATTTCAAGTTAGTTGGGTGCCACCTAAATCACTTCAAAACCAAGTGATTATAAGAAATGGAACAAAGTATCCAGGTAATGAACATATTGGTGCTTTTGGATGTGATAGTTATGATATATCAGGAACTGTTGATGGTAGAGGTTCTAAAGGATCTTTACATGGTTTAACAAAGTTTTCAATGGAAGACGCACCACCTAATCATTTCTTTTTAGAATATATATCAAGACCACAAACGGCGGAAATATTTTTTGAAGATGTTTTGATGTCTTTAGTTTTTTATGGTATGCCAATATTAGCTGAAAATAACAAACCAAGATTATTATACTATTTAAAACGTAGGGGTTATAGAGGTTTTTCAATGAATCGTCCTGATAAAATTTGGAACAAACTTTCAGTAACAGAAAAAGAGATAGGCGGAATACCTAACTCAAGCGAAGATATTAAACAGGCGCATGCCGCAGCTATTGAAGCTTATATTGATACTTATGTAGGTTTAAAGCAAGATGGATATGGAGACATGTACCATCAAGATACACTAGAAGATTGGGGAAAGTTTAATATAAATAATAGAACCAAGCACGATGCATCTATTAGTTCTGGACTAGCTATAATGGCTTGTAATAAAAACAAGTATAAACCTATAGCTGATAGAACTATGAAAAAAGTAAATTTAGGAATAAAAACATTTAACAATGATGGTATCCTTTCAAAAATTAATAAATAAATGATATACACTAATACTAGAAGCTCTTTTCCAGATCAAGTAATTCCTCAAGAAGAGAAGATGACTACAGAATACGGTCTTCAAGTGGCTAGAGCTATAGAAGGCGAGTGGTTTAGTCAAGGTGTTGGTGGTAATAGGTATTCTTTTAATTATACTATATTTCATCAAAGAAGATTATATGCTAGAGGAGAGCAATCTGTTCAAAAATACAAAGACGAATTATCTATTAATGGTGATTTATCTTATTTAAACTTAGACTGGAAACCAGTTCCTGTTATACCTAAATTTGTAGATATTGTTGTAAATGGTATGTCTGATAAAATGTATGATATAAAAGCATTTTCTCAAGATCCAGCTTCACAAAAGAAAAGAACTGAATACGCTAATAAAATATATAGAGATATTCAAGCTAGAGAGTTTATTCAAACAATGCAACAAGAATTAGGTATTGATTTGAAAGAAGCTCCTGCTGGTGCGCCAGAAACAGAAGAAGAATTAGAAATTCATATGCAATTAGATTATAAACAATCTATAGAAATTGCAGAAGAAGAATTAATAGAAAATACTTTAGCTAAAAACAAATACGATTTAACTAGAGCTAGATTTAATAGAGACTTAGTTGTGTTGGGTATTGGAGCTGTTAAAACTTCTTGGAATAAATCAGAAGGTATTGTTGTTGACTATGTTGATCCAGCTAATCTAGTTTGGTCTTATACAGAAGATCCTAATTTTGAAGATATATACTACGTTGGTGAAGTTAAAAATATTAGTTTACCAGAACTTAAAAAAGAGTTTCCTGAGCTAACAACTCAACAACTAGAACAAATACAAAAATTCCCAGGTAATACTAATTACACTAGAAACTGGACAGGTAAAGATAACAATAACACTGTACAAGTATTATATTTTGAATATAAAACTTATATGGATCAAGTATATAAAATAAAATATACTGAAAACGGTTTAGAAAAAGCTTTAGAAAAACCTGACTTTTTTAATCCACCACCAAGCGATAACTTTGACAAAGTTTCTAGATCAATAGAAGTATTGTATTCTGGAGCTAAAATATTAGGCCACGACATAATGTTAGACTGGAAGATAGCAGAAAACATGACTAGACCTTATTCAAACACTGTTAAAGTTAATATGAATTACCAACTAGTTGCACCTCACATGTATAAAGGTCGTATAGAATCAACTGTAGAGCGTATGATAGGTTTTGCTGACATGATTCAATTAACTTCCTTAAAACTACAGCAAGTACTTTCTAGAGTAGTTCCTGATGGTGTATTTATGGATGTAGATGGTTTAGCTGAGGTAGATCTAGGTAATGGAACTAATTATAATCCAGCTGAAGCATTGAATATGTATTTTCAAACAGGTTCTATAGTTGGTAGATCAATGACTCAAGATGGTGATATTAACCAAGGTAAAGTTCCAATACAAGAACTAAATACTTCTTCAGGTGGTCAAAAAATAAACTCTCTTATATCAACATATGAGTATTACTTAAAGATGATTAGAGATGTAACAGGACTTAACGAAGCTAGAGATGGTACTATGCCAGATAAGCAATCGTTAGTTGGTTTACAAAAACTTGCAGCTGCTAATTCAAACGTTGCAACTAGGCATATATTAAATGCTAGTTTGTTTTTAACGTTAAGAGCTTGTGAGAATATATCATTAAGAGTTGCTGATAGTATACAGTTTGATTTACTAAGAGAAAGTTTAATTGATAGCATAAGTCTTTATAATGTAAAGACATTAGAGGAAATACAAAATCTTCACTTACATGACTTTGGTATATATTTAGAAATTGAACCAGATGAAGAAGCTAAAGCAGCACTTGAGCAAAATATACAAATAGCATTACAACAACAGTCAATAAGCTTGCCAGATGCTATAGAGATAAGAGAAATAAAAAACTTAAAACTAGCTAATAAGTTACTAAAACTTAAGCAAGAGCAAAAAGCTGAAAAAGACCAACAAAATAATTTAGCAAATATAAAAGCTCAAGCTGATGCAAATGCAAAAGCATCTGAAAGAGCAGCTATGGCTGAGGTTCAAAAACAACAGGCTTTAGCACAAACTACTTTACAAATTGAACAAGGAAAATCTCAATTTGAATTACAAAGAATGCAGAGCGAAACTGAATTAAAAAAGCAATTAATAGAATTACAGTATGGATTTGACAAAGAGTTGAAGTCTATGGAAGTTCAAGCTATGAAAGAAAAAGAATCTTTAATAGAAGATCGTAAAGATAAAAGAACTGAAATACAAGCAACTCAACAAAGTCAATTAATACAACAAAGACAGGATGGTACTTTACCAACCAATTTTGAAATGCCTAACAACTAGGCTAATTATCATATAATATCATATCATGGAAAACAAAGAAAATATACCACAAGAGGGTGACTTTAAAATAAAAAAGCGTCCTAAAAAATTATCCAATAACAAACCAGAATCTAACAAAATAGATTTATCTAAAAAGCTAGATGTAAAAGAAACTGAAGTAGCTAAGATAGATTTAAATAAAAATAAAGAAGATGCCATTCAAACACAAAGCTCAAATGATAGCAATGTTATTGTCGAAGAAAAGAAAGACGAGACAAGTAGCAAAGAAGTGGTTGAAGAAGTACGGAGCACCGAAGAAGTAGTTTCGCCAATAGTAGAAGTAAAAGAAGAAGAAGTTAAAGAAGAAGTTAAAGAAGCTACTAATGAATTAAAAGAAGCAGTAAGAGATGAAAAGGTGACAGGTAAACCTTTACCAGAAAACATCGAAAAACTAGTTTCATTTATGGAAGAAACTGGTGGAACAGTTGAAGACTACGTAAGGTTAAATGCTGATTATTCTAGTTCTGACGACGTTACACTACTAAAAGAATTTTATAAACAATCTAAACCTCATTTAGATAACGAAGAAATTGAGTTTTTACTTAATGATGAATTTTCATATGATGAGGAAGAAGATGATGAAAAAACTGTACGTAAGCGTAAGCTTGCAATAAAGGAAGAGGTTGCTAAAGCCAAAAACTTTTTGGAAGAAACCAAGAGTAAATATTACGACGAGATCAAGTTGAGACCGGGCGTTACTCAGGAACAACAAAAAGCTATGGATTTTTTCAACCGATACAATAGTGAGCAAGACAAGGTAAATAAGACTCGTGAAGATTTTATTGATAGATCAAACCAGTTTTTTAATGAAGATTTCAAAGGTTTTGATTTCAAGTTAAAAGATAAAAATGTGAAATATCAAGTTAATAATCCAAATGAGTTAGCAAAAAATCAAAATGATATTGCAAATTTTCTTAAGAAGTTCTTAAATGAAGATGGGGCAATTACAGATTTAAGTAACTACCACAAATCTTTGTTTGCGGCACAAAACATAGACACTATAGCTAGTCACTTTTATGAACAAGGAAAAGCTGACGCTGTGAAAACAGAGTTTGCTAAGTCTAAAAACATTAATTCTGAACCAAGATTATCTCCTGATCCAGATGCAGTATTTTTAGGTGGCATGAAAATAAAAGCGGTTAGCGGAGTAAATAGTGCTAAATTAAAAATAAGAAAAAAATAAAAACTCAATATAATGGGACAATTCAATGTAACAAACGCTGGATTAGCACCTACTCAAGATCAATCGATCCTTTCTACTAACTATTTACAGTGGAATGATGCAGCTGGAGCTAATTTTGCAGATTTTGCACAACAATATCTACCTGAGCTCTATGAGCAAGAAGTAGAAAGATTTGGTAACAGAACGTTATCAGGTTTCTTAAGAATGGTTGGCGCTGAAATGCCAATGACATCGGATCAAGTAATTTGGTCTGAACAAAATAGATTACATGTTGGTTATGACAATGTAGACAAAGTTGACAACGCTGCTGGTACAGTTTTTACTGTACAAACGCCTCTTGGAGCTGCTCCTAACGAAGTAGTTGTAAGAATCAACCAAAGTATAGTGGTATTTGATCCAGCTTCTGGATTAACACTAAAAGGTTTGGTTACTGCAGCTGCTAACGATGCTACTCCAGCACCTGGAACTTTTACTTTTACTGCTGTTTGTTATACTGCTGCTACTTTTGGAGCATTAGGTAACTCAGACTTAAAAGTATTTGTTTACGGTTCTGATTTTGCTAAAGGTACTGAAGGAATGATAGGTTCTGTTACTCCTCAAGTTACTCAATTTAGCAATAGACCAATTATCATTAAAGACAAATATTTCGTAAACGGTTCTGACACTGCTCAGATCGGTTGGATCGAAGTTGCTACTGAAGATGGTACATCTGGATACTTGTGGTATATGAAAGCTGAATCAGAAACTAGATTAAGATATGAAGATTATCTTGAAATGGCTATGGTTGAAGGTGAAAAAGCTACTGCTGCTTCTGGTGTTACTGTTAACACTGCTGCTAATAACTACGGTACAGGTACTGAAGGTTTATTCGCTTCTCTAAACGCTAGAGGTAACGTTTATTCTGGATTTGCTGGTGCTGCTGCTCCTGGAGCTGGTGCATTAGGAGATTTTGATGCTATCTTACAGCAATTAGATTTACAAGGTGCTATTGAAGAAAACATGTTATTCTTAGACAGAGCTACTGCTCTTGATTTTGATGATATGATTGCTGCTCAAGCTGGTGGAGGTTTTGCTTCTACTGCTGCTGCATCTTACGGTTTATTTGATAACGAATCAGAAATGGCTCTTAACTTTGGTTTCTCTGGTTTTAGAAGAGGTTCTTATGACTTCTATAAAACTGACTGGAAATATTTAAACGATGCTTCTACAAGAGGTATGGTTACAAATATCAAAGGTGTGTTAGTTCCTGCTGGAACTTCTACAGTTTATGATCAAATGCTAGGATCAAATATCAGACGTCCTTTCTTACATGTAAGATATAGAGCTTCTGAAACTGATGATCGTAGAATGAAGTCATGGATCACTGGTTCTGTCGGTGGAGCATACACTTCTTCTTTAGATGCTATGGAAGTACACTATCTATCTGAAAGATGTTTAGTAACACAAGCTGCTAACAATTTTGTATTGTTTACATCTTAATTATTAACATTTAAAATATAGAAATTATGGCTTACATAAAATTTACAAGAAACGAAGCAAACGAAGGTTCATCATTGTTATTACCTGTTGAAGGTATTATCACTGTTAAATCTGCAAGCGCAACTTCAGTAGAGATAAAATACAGTGATGTAGTTTTTTCATCTGATACTGTGCCTGAGGTTATATCTCACACTTTAACAGTTGCTGCTGATGGATACATCGATGGCGCTGCTGCTGTGTTAACACAAGACATCATTATAAATAACGTTATTTCAGCAATTGAAAAATGTGGTTTAGATGGTGGTGCTAATGCACCTGTTGCTAATATGAAAGTAGAAGGACAAACAATAGCTGGAGCAACTTTATAAATAGCTCTTAACAATAATAAGGTCCTGCTTCGGCAGGATCTTTTTTAATTATTATATTATATTATATTATGGAAAAAACAAACAAAAAACCTGCAGCAAAAGCTGTAGAAACGGTTGAAAAAATCGTTGAAACTCCTAAAGTGCAAAAAGATACTTGGGAGGTAAAAGATAGACTTTATTATCTTACACACGATTATGCACCGTTAACTTATACTTTACCGTCAAGACACACAAGAAGATTTCCTTTATTGTGGTTTGATCCTAAAGAAGGTAAACAAAAAGAAATTAGACATGCTTCTAACCAAAATAGTCCATTTGTTGAAGAACAAAAAGGTGAATGCACTATGGAGCATATAATATTTAAAGATGGAACTCTATTTGTACCTAAAGAAAAACAATCTTTACAAAAGTTATTATCTATATATCATCCACAGTTAAATAAAAGATATGAAGAAAAAGATGATGTTAAAGAAGCTGTTGATGATTTAGAATATTTAGAGTATGAGTTTCAAGCATTAGCTTTATCTAGAGAGCTAGATATTGATCATGCAGAAGCTATATTAAGAACTGAAGTTGGTTCTGAGGTAAATAAGATGAGTTCTAAGGAGCTTAAAAGAGATTTATTAGTATTTGCTAAAAATAACCCTACTTTGTTCTTACAACTTGCAAATGATGAAAATATACAATTAAGAAATACTGCTGTTAAAGCAACTGAAGAACGTATAATTACATTATCACAAGATCAAAGAACATTTTCTTGGGCTTCTAATGGCAAAAAGTTAATGAAAGTACCTTTTGAAGAAAACCCATACTCAGCTTTTGCTGCTTTTTTAAAGACAGACGAAGGAGTTGAAGTTTTCAAATCAATCGAGAAAAAACTAAAATAACAAGTGATTATAAATAAGGGTGGTTTTATCGCCACCCTTTTTTTTTAAAAATATTAAAATGGCAATAAACGTAAATACGGTATATACCACAGTATTAACTGTCCTTAATAAAGAACAAAGAGGATATTTAACACCTGAAGAGTTTAACAAAGTCGCTGCTCAAGCTCAGCTAGAAATATTTGAAGACTTTTTTGAGCAATATAACCAGTATATACGTATGCCAAAAACAGATGTAGAGTTTGCTTCTCGTATGGATAAAATGAAAGATGAGTTTCAAGTGTTTGAAAAAAATGCATCTGCATCAGCTGTTACTGGTAGTGTATATACCTTACCAACAGATCTTCACAGATTTGGCTCTGCTTTTTATGAAAAAGCAATAGGAGCTCCTGAAATAGAAATAGTTAGTAAAAGAGAATATCATCAACAAACTCTTTCACCTTTATTGCAACCAAGCATTAATCATCCAATAGCTATTTATCAACAAAATAAATTAACGGTTTATCCAGCTTTAAGTAATCCAGCTAACGCTGATATTGGCTTTAACTACATTAGAAAACCATTAGACCCAATATGGGGATATGGAGTAGGTACTTTAGGTCAATATGTGTGGGATGGAACACCTGGATTTAGTTTAACTCCTGTTATACCATCAACTGGATCAGTTAATTTTGAAATAAGTGATATGCAACAAACTGAGCTTATATTAAAAATACTACAATATGCAGGAGTCATAATAAGAGATCAAGCGGTTATTCAAGCAGCATCTTCTCAACTGAATCAAGATACTCAAAATGAAAAATCATAAAAATGGGATTAATAACTGAAACAAACGCACAATACTACTCTGGTCAACAATTATTTTCTGCATTAACAGCTGTAGTTAATCCTACTTTTACGTGTACATTTAACACTAGTGTTGTTAGTGCTTACAATAATGCAGGTGCTCAAATAGCTCAATCTTCTAATTATACTATATTTTTAGATGGTATTGCTCAAGCAGAAAACTTGTCTTATATATCTGACACTGTAAACAATATTATAACACTTACTGGAACATACACAGCAACAAATGTATATGTGCAGTTAAAACAACCAGCTATAAATAGTAACTATAATAGTTATGCTTACATAAGCTTGAAAGATATAGTAAATAATTTTATTGTTGGTTATGTTGGTATGGACAAAATTATACCAAGAGTAAAAAGATCTGATGTTATATTCCACGCTAAAAGAGGTTTACAAGAGTTTAGTTATGACACTTTAAAAAGTATTAAATCACAAGAACTAACTATACCACCTAGTCTTTCTGTACCAATTCCACAAGACTATGTTAATTATGTAAGAGTTTCTTGGGTGGATAACCAAGGTGTTCAACATATAATATATCCAGTAAATAACACAACTACAAATCCATATAGTTTACCAATACAAGATGGAGAAGGCATACCTACTCAAAACAATTATGGTCAAAACAATTTAGCTGCTCAATCTGAAACAGAACAAAGATGGCAAACAAATAATACTGATAACATCGTAGGGGATGGAGATATGGAGAATATGTATGTGTTTGATTATGCTTGGTGGAAATTAAATTATGGAAGAAGATTTGGATTAGAACCTCAAATATCTCAAGAGAATGGCTGGTTCAGTATTAACGAAAGACTAGGTACTTTTTCTTTTTCTAGTGATTTAGCTGATAAATTAATAGTATTAGAATATATTTCTGATGGTTTAGCTTATGATTTAGACACTAAAATACCTAAAATGGCAGAAGATGCCATGTATGCTCATATAGCTTATTCTATAATAGCTAGTCGAACTAATGTTCAAGAGTTTCAAGTTGCTAGATTTAAAAGAGATAGATCTGCTAAATTAAGAAATGCTAAAATAAGATTATCAAATATTAAACTTGGAGAAATAGCTCAAGTAATGAGAGGTAAATCTAAGTGGATAAAACACTAACATGCCAGAAGTAAGGAATTTATTTACCGGGTCTAAAATGAATAAAGACCTAGATGAAAGACTACTACCTCAAGGAGAGTATAGAGATGGTCAAAATATATCTGTAAGTAAAAGTGAAGGTCCTGACGAGGGTGTTGTTGAAAACATACTAGGAAATTCTCAGTACTCAAATTTTGGTTTTGCAGCTAACACTGAGATAATAGGTTATCATGTAGATACTAACAAAGATAGAATTTATATATTTGCTACTAATTTCAATGATTCATCACCTGACAACCTTAGCAATTTTCCTTTAGATAGTGTTCCTCATCCAGCTGGTGGAACTATAGCTGGAGCTAATTGCTATATAGCTTATATTGAAGGACCATTAACCGGTGGTAATGCAGCTAGTGGTGTTATAGTTCAAGGTGCTTTTTTAAACTTCTCTAAAACACACCCAATGTTAGGGGTTGATTTAATAGAAGATTTATTATTTTTTACAGATAATAGAAACCAACCTAGAAAAATAAATATAGAAACTGCTATAGCAAATCCAACTTACTATACCAACGAAGACCATATATCCGTAGCTAAATACGCTCCTTATGATCCTATATCTTTTATAGATCCAGCTACTGACTTACCTACCGCTAAAGATACTTTAAATGAGTATCTACCAGCTAACTCAGCTTGTGTAGTTAATTCTATAACATCTACCGATGTAGTATTGCAATACGGAACATTAGATATAGACATTACAAACACTACTACAAGATTTTTAAATATAGATAAACCAGAGTTAGGCTATTTTAAAATAACTCAAATATCTGGAAACGCAGCTAACGGTGTTACATTTGGTAACATAGAGTTTGAATATCCTATAGGCTCTGGTTACAATGCCACGCAATCGATGGCCGCTGCCAACGCTGCAGCTGTTCAATATTATGGCTCTGGATCAACAGCTTTTTCAGCGAATAATATATTACAATTAGAAGAGTTAAATCCTTATTACGAATCAAACTTCCAAGGAGATGAAAATTATCTAAAAGATAAATTTGTTAGGTTTAGTTATAGATTTAAATATGACGATAACGAATATTCTTTAATGGCTCCTTTTAGTCAACCATTATTCGTGCCAAAACAATATGGATATTTTTTAGATAGTGCTTACGCTGGTGCTGCAACTAGAAGAGATGAAAAAAACACTGCAGAAAGTGGAGTTTTAAAATTAATGGAAAATCAAATTACAAGAGCTAATTTAATAATAGATTTACCACCAAAGTTTAATTTCAACGTGCTTTCAGGCAGCGCTAGAGCTGTGCAAAGTGAAGTTGCTAATGAGTTTAAAATAAACCAAGTACAAATACTTTTAAAAGAATCAACTAGCAATGCTATTAGAGTAGTTGACGAAATTAGTGTAGAAGATAATTTTACATCTTCTTCTTTAAGATATTATGCTTACAACTACATTTCAAACAAGCCTTATAAAGTGTTGCCTGATAACGTATCTTTAAGAATACATGATAAAGTACCTATAAAAGCAGCTGCTCAAGCTACTGCTGGTAATAGAATAATTTATGGTAATTTTATTGAAAAACATGCTTCACCTGAAAACTTAAACTACAATCTAGGTATTAGTGAAAAATTTGCTGATGGTGATCCCAACTTAGTAAATCCAGAAAAAAGTAGAGTTAGAAGAGAATATATTAATCATACTGTAAAGCAAAATAGATCTTATAAAGTTGGTATTGTTTTAGTTGATAGATACGGTAGATCTTCTAATGTTATACTTAGAGATGAATCTATAAACTTAGGTGTTGTGGGTGAATTTGGTAGTTTGTATGCTCCTTATGAAAATGTAGAAAGTGTTTTAAATTGGCCTGGTAATAGTTTAAAAATACAATTTAACGATTTAATACCAACTAATAAAATAGATGGTTATCCAGGTGTTTTTAGCGCAACTAACCCTTTAGGATATTTAAGTTACAAAGTAGTAGTACAACAAAAAGAACAAGAATATTACAACGTTTTCACTCCTGGAGCTACTTCTGGTAAAATAATATTTAAAGGAGAAATTGGAACAGAATCTCACGCAGGTGTAGGGGATTTAACGTACAACAATGCTGCTTCAATTTCTAATATAGTATTATATGGTGACAATATAAACAAAGTACCTAAAGAGCTAGGAGACGTTGGTCCAACTGAAACAGTTTACGGTAGTGAAACATTATTATATCCAAGAGTTGTAACTAAGTATATTGCTAATGCTACGAATTATCCTAATGTATGGAATCCTACTCCAGCTTTTTCCGAGTCATCTCAAGTTACTTTTAAAAATGAATTTACAATAAATTCTATATTATCTTTTAAAGATTTAGGAAGCTGGGTAACAAATAGAAATGTTCCTAAAAACAAAACTGTTTATCCTCATTTTTCAACTACTTATGTTGATCCATTATATTTAGATGCTAGTGCAAATCCTTTTGTAGCTCAGTTGGAAACAAGTTTTTTAGTTGGATTTGCTCCTGGCGTACAGCAAGATGTTAATACTAATCAATTAAGATCTTTCTCTAAAAACTTAAATGTATTTGAAACAAATCCAGTAGAATCAGAATTAGATATATACTGGGAAAGTAGCACAGCTGGTACTATAGCTGAACTAAACCAATATGTAAACAATGGAGCTTCTGGAGGTATAGGCGTAAACATAGGAACACCAACCTCGCCACCACAACCAGTAGCTTTTTCTTTAGAAGAAACACAAGTACCAAGTGGAACATCTTGGATTGGTGGTGAATTTCAAGCTGTAGATGGTAATAATTCTTTAATGACAATTGGAACGATAGAATTAGCTGGCGTTACAGATGGTAATGGCACTGTGTTGAATCCAGCTCCTTTTGATCTTATAAATACAACTGGATTAAGATATAGATTAAGATCTAATACGTATTTTTATTACGGAGCTGATATAAGCACAAGAACTTTTAATATAAACTTAAGAATATTAGCTAATGGCAATAACATAATAACTAAAACATGTTTATTAACTAATGAAGCTCCATCTATAACCCCATCGTTAGCCGCTCAAGCTAATATTAATGGTTTTGATTGGTACGAAGGTGAAATTGGAAATCCTTCATCAGGTTCTGCTGGTAGTGAAACATATCCGTATCCTATATTTGCAGTTCCTCCAACTAGTCAAAGAGGTCCAAATGCATTAATTGGTGAATTTAATACTCAGACTACTGTTTTTAATGGATCTGCTGGAACATCTTTAGACAACCTAGAAGTTAAAGTAGAAAAAGACGGTACAGCTCTTGATAAAACATTTTTCTATTTTAATAGCGTAATCCCTCAAACATATATAAGAATAGTAAATGATCAAGCTTATTTACTACAAAATGTTGGTCAAAAGGTTTTATTAAAAGTAATAGTAAAAGACTGTAACGGATCAACTGGCTTTGCTTTTAAATATTATTCAACATGGATAGAAATTAATTAAACATGGCATATTACAAATTAGAAGTTAATTATTTTAATTCTTTTTGGTTAAAAAAGACTATATATACTGGAACACCAGGTGGTTTAGCTACATCTAGAGGCGTTCCTTATGATTATAATAATTTTGCTACACCACAAGAGTGGAGAGGTGGCATAGCATCTGTATTTCCAGGTTTACCTTGGAATCCAACTAATTTTCCAGTATTTCCATCTGGATGTGGTAGTGAGCCTAGTTCACCTGTTTTTTCAACTTCTGGATATGATGAAGTAGAAAATTGGTTCATAGAAGGTTCTAGGTATCAAGAAGATTTTAATGCTACATCAATAGATTATGGTGCAAAAGCTTATTTAAAAGAAGATTTTAATACGCAAGAAGTAAGACCAAATGCTTTAATATATTCAGGTATTTATAACTCTAGAACTGGCATAAATGAAACTAATGTTTTTTCAGTAGGAGAAAACATAACAAAAGCAGCTGATCCACAAAAAGGTAGTATACAAAAACTTTACGCCGAAGACACTAACTTAATTGTATTTCAAGAAGATAAAATTAATAGAGCTTTAATAGATAAAGATACTATATACACTTCAGAAGGTGGTACACAAACTCTGCCTCCTGGAACAGTTATAGGTCAATTAAGTCCATATGCTGGAGAATTTGGTATAAGTAAAAATCCAGAATCTTTTGCTATATACGGATTTAGAAAATACTTTGCAGATAAAGATAGAGGATCAATATTAAGATTATCAGGCGATGGTATAACAGAAATATCTGAAAATGGATTATCTAACTTCTTTAGAGATAAATTAAAAGATATTAATGAAAATTTAGAAGCTGTAGATGTATCAGCTACTTTTGGTAATGTCCAAGATTCAGGTGGAGGTGGTATACCTCCATATATACTAGTAACTGGAAGTCCTAACATACAAATAGGATCACAATTAATAATAAATGGAATAGAATATAATATATACGTTATAGGTTTTCAAGGAGCTTACGTAGCTCTTTCGCAAATACTAAATATAACAATACCCAATGATTCACCGTTGTCATTTAGAACTTTTGATAAAGATAAAATACAAGGTGGTTGGGATATACACGATAGAGAATACGTTGTTTCAATACAAAAAGCTGGTACTTCTACTTTTTCAAACGATACTAACAATTACTACACTTTAGCTTGGGACGAAAACATTTTAGGTTGGCCAACTTTTTACAGTTACAAGCCTAATAATATATTTAGTTTAAAAAATACTTATTTTACTACTAACTCTTCTGAAATATACGAACATTATTTTACTGGTGCGTCTAATAATAGAAATGTATATTATGGTGCAGCTCCTGCCGCTTCTTCAATAACTTTTGTTTTTAATCCACAAGTTAATATAAGTAAAAACTTTTTAACTATAGGTTATGAAGGAAGTAATGGTTGGAAAGGCCAAAGCTTTATATCAGACCAACAAGGGAAACAATTAGTTAACGATAATTATATAAATCCATCAGCTAGCATATCAGAATATGTAAATTATACAGATAATAGTGTAATTATAAATAGTTACTACGAAGGTGCTTATGATAACTTTGGAAATGAGTTTCCAGCATCATTAACTCCACCAATACAAAGAGCTGGATTTACGTTAAAAGAAGGTAAATACATGTCTAATATTAGAAATAATAGTACGGCTAGGGTTGGAGAAGTTTCTTACGGTAGTTCAATATCTGGAATTAAAGGATATTTTGCAACAGTTACATTACAAACAGATGGTACTACTGATTTAGGTGGATCTAAACAAATATTTGCAGCATCAACTAACATAAACGTATCGTCGCAATAGAATTAAATGGAATTAAATATTAGAAAGTTAAAACAAGGTGATTTAACTTTTATTAAAAAATGGTGGGAAGCTTGGCCTGAGTGGGTATCTCCTGCCGATGATTTTCTACCTGAAACAGGTGTAGTTGTTGAAAACAATAATAAACCTGTAGCAGCTGGCTTTATATACTTAACAAATGCTAAAGTAGCTTTATTAGAGTGGATAGTATCAGATCCAGAATATAGAGAAGATAATAGAAAACAAGCTTTAGAGTTATTAATAACTGGAGCTGAAGAAATTATAAAAGATCTTGGGTACAAGTATTCTTTTAGTATATGTAGACATAAAAGTCTAATAGAAACACATAAAAAATTAGGATGGCATGCAGATAAAAGACCATCTCATGAATTAGTTAAAATTTTAAATTAATAATATGGCAGTAGCAACAGCATTAGTAGTAGGTACAGTTATAGCAGCAGGTGTAAGTACAGGTGTAGCTATAGATGCTAATAACAAAGAAAAGAAAGCTAGAGGAGAACAACAAATACTTAAAGACTCTATAGCAGATCAAGAAAAAGCTTTACAAAAAATAGGTAATCCTTATGCTAATTTAGGTGTTGCAGCTAAAGCCTCTGAGTTTCAAGCCGAGCAAGCTGATATATCACTAGCTAACACTTTAGATACTATTAGAGCTACTGGTGGTGGTTCAGGTGGTGCTACAGCACTAGCTCAAGCAGCTTTAACTAGTAAACAAGGTATATCTGCAGACTTGCAAAGACAAGAAGCATCTAACCAAAAACTATATGCTCAAGGTGAAGATACTAGATTTTCAAGACAAGAGTCAAGAGATTTAATGAAACTAGATAGAACACAAGCCATGCTTGACCAAGAAAGACAAACAGAGATGGATATGAGACAAGCTAAATATGCTGCTTTCGGTAATATAGCAGGATCTGCTACAACTTTAGCTGGTGGATTTGAATCAGTAACTGGGTAAATAATAGAATATGGGAACTTACAGACAACCGGCAATAATAGATCAATCAGCTGGCTTAAAACAAGCTAATGCTGAAATATCAAAGTTTAATGATGACTTAGGTTCTTTATATGGACCACAAGCTACAGCTGAAGATGGAGAAGATGGTAAAGATGGTTTAAACTTTAAGACACTTCAAGCTCAAAATAATCAAATACTAGATGAATTAGATTTATTTAGAGCACAGCAAAATCAATCGCAAATTGCAGACTTAAAAAAGCCTTCTGCTCCTAATGCTTTTTTGCAACAGCTAGGTATGGATGCTAAAGATAAGTACTTAAAACATGTTGCTGAAGGAAATAAATTTGCCGCTAATTCAATGTTAAAGCTTGCGGATGGTTTAAAAGGAACTATGACAGGTTTAAACAACATGAAAAACGAACTTACAGCTTCATTAGATGTTCCAAGAGGAGGTCCTAAATCTATTAATGCTCATTTAATTGATAATGATATATTTAAAATGGGTAAAAGCCTAGTAATGGATCCAGAGTTTAAAAACTTTGAAGCATCATTAAATGAAGACGGTACTTCGTTAGAGTTTGGATTAAAAGGACAACCTAAGTTTGATATGAACAAGTTTAATGCTAATTTAATGTCGCCAAACGGTGTTAGTCTAATACAAACTAATGGAGATATGGCTGATGTTACTAAAAACATGGCAGCTGGTGGTGAAAATAAACAAACTATAGTAGAAAAAGTATTTGAAACTAAAGGTATAAAGCCTAATGAACAAGGTATAATAACATTTGAAGATGGCAATAACGTGTTAGATGAAATTGCTAATTATGACCAAGAAGCTGTATTAAATAACCAAGATTATTCTACAAGTATATATCCACAAGTCTTAGATCAAACTTTAGCTGTCTACAATGAAGTAAAAGATAAAGATGGTAATTCTTTAGATCCAATACAAAGTCAAATTAAAAACTTATGGGATAATAATCCTTACGGTATGAAAGATCCAGTTAATGATTATAAGAAAAACGGATCTGAAATTATTGGAAATTATGTTGGTGCTCAAGTAGCTGTTAATAGACAAAACTCTCCAGAAGTTATTTTTGATAGAAAAATTGTACAACTAGGGTTAAATGAAGCTTATGCTAGAGAGTTTGCTAGACCTATTATAGAGACGAAGCCAGAAGTTGAAGCTGAGGTTTTAGATATGACAACTGCCGATGGCAAACGTAAAGCAAATAAACTTGATAGAAAAAAAGATGATATTCCACTTGAAGAAAAACTAAAGCAAATGACCGAAAGTGATAGAAATCAATTAGCTTCTCAAAACTTTAACAAAACGATGGAGTCTGATGACTTAAATAATAGACAAATGAACAATTTAATGAATGCGACTTCTTCATCAGAAATTGGTAAATCCGGTCAATCTTACTCTTTGTACAATCCAGTAAATAAAATAGGAGAATAATATGGCTAAATTAACATTTAGTAGTAAACCGCCAAAGACAGCTAAAATAAGAAAAAAAGTCCGTAAAGGAGGTTTTTCTAAGCAGAAATATACTAAAACACCTGTTAAAACTAAAAAAGTTAAAGATCCTATAGTTCTTGATCCTACAGGAACACCCGGTGTTTCGTCTGTAACTGGAGCTAGATTTGAAGATCAGTCGCTTAAAACTAAAATAAAGTCTAAACTAAGACGTGAAGGCAGAAACAAGTATGATGAAAACGGCATGCGATATTGGGAGGATGCTGGAAAGAAAGATAAAAAGCTATTAATTTCTGAAGTAAATAAAGAAAGAAAAGAAAAGCTAAAGGAACAAAAAGATAGAACTATTAGAAAAGTCAATAGACAAGCTAGAAAAATTGCTAATCCTAACAACGTAATTCCTAGACAATACAATCCTATTTCTACTAACGATAATGTTTTAAATGATCATATGTCTTTTGAAATAGACGAATATTATAGTAGACAAGATATTAATGTAGCAAATCAACCTGGTACTGAGGTAATACCTTTAACTCCAGAGATATTGGTAGAAAAGTATACTAAGTTAGATGAAAATAAAATTGATAATATTACAGAGCTAGACATTGATAGTTCTATAGTAGCTATTGAAGACATCAATAAAAGAGATAGAGAGTTTTTAGAAAACAATATACAAGTTCCAACTAAAACTATACAAAAAGAAGATGGGTCTTATACCACAGAAACTGGTAAATTAATAGGTATAAAATCTCAAGAAGCAGAAGTAACAACATCGATTATGCCAGTCCTTCAAGAGGATTTAAAAGCTATAATACCTGGAGTAGATGGAGAACCACCTAGACCAGCAAAACAACTAAAAGAAGTTGAAGAAACTAATTACACTCCAGATAATACGGAGGCGGCAATTGGTTTTTCAGATGGTTCGGTTGAAATAGTACCACTTAAAGCTCAAACTATAGAACTTCCTGATGTTTTTGAAATAAGAGCAAATATTAAAGATGTAGAAAACGAAATTAAAAGAGATTTTTTCTTTGATACTTATATAGAGTCTAGGCTTATTGATGATTTGTTTAAGCCAGATCCAGAGCTTTTTATAAGGCCTTTAGAAATAGAAAATCAAGGAACTAGAGATGAAAAACCTAGTTCTAAAAAAACTATAGATACCTCTAATAAAGAAATATTTAACTCTGCTGTTAATAATTTACCATGCGAAGTAATTAAAAACTTAAATAAAGATTTTAACAATTCTCAATTTGCTGCATATGGTTTTTACTACGATGTAGATTCTGGTAGGCTATATGGAAATGTTGATAAAAATGAATTTGGAGAACCTATAACTGGTGGTGGTAGTCCTCTTGTGAAATCATATTACGATGGAATATATACAGGAAGTATACAAACACCTGAAGGTGAAGATGCTCCTTATATACTAGTTAAATCAGATGATTCACCTAGTAAAGGCGGTTTTGGTGTTCAATTAAAAATTAAATCTGCAGACTGTGATGAAATAAAGTCTTTTTTAGATAATGAAAAAACAGATTATAATAAAGATTTTGATAATACACCATTAGAAAAGTACGATGATATAGCTAAGCAAATAAACAATACAATAGCTGAAGTTAAATCTTTGCAAGCTAGCATAGCAAATGATAGTGTTGATCAGAAAATAAAAGACATTACAGATAAAATAAATTCTATAGAAGACGGATATAAAAACTCTATATATCCTATAGTTGAAGAATTAGCGGTTGCTAATAAAGAACTATCTAAACTCCGAAAAAAATACGAAAAAAGCAAAAGTAAAAGAGTTGCTAGAATACACGACGAGAAAGCTGAAGAATATAATTCTTTATTAAGTAGAATAGACTCAATGCAAGAAGACTTTTTTGATAAGCCACTTTCTGAACTTAGAAAAAAATCAGCATTTGACACATCATATAGTAGATCACTAGAAGATGTAGCGGAGTTTAGTAAAAATCCTGAAACAGTTGTTGAAACTGAATCTGGATTAAGCTTTGTTTTTAAAGATCCTAAAGCAGATGGTGATGGTGGTGAAGCTTTAATATACGAAGAACAAGGTAATTTAAACAAAAGCTTAAGCACTATACTTAGTGAAAATAGAAAAAATCTACAAAACAATATTAAAAGAAATATAGAATTAGATGCTAAAAAAGATTACGCTAACGTATTATTAAAAGATTTAGAGGCACAAATACATAAAGCTGGTCAAGATGCTCTAAGAATGAACGAAGAGTATCAAGAATATTTAAAAGAAAAAGATCCTACGTTGGCTCAAAGTGGAGCATTTGTTATCAACACAGTTGCTGGGACTCTTGAAAAGTTAATACCAGGAGCTATAGAAATAGTTCTGGAAATAACAGAAGGAGTTCTTCGTTTAGCTGACAATATTGATCCTACTATATTTTCTAGCACTATGGCTGATTTACTTTATGAAGCTGAAAAAAAATGGGTTATAATGGTAGATGAAGCTATAGATGACTTTAAATTAAAACCTGGAGGCACTACTGAGTTTGATCAAATAGAAAATAATATAAATCAAGAGCTTTGGGGTAAGGTTGTTAGAACTCTATTAGAAGTTGCTGTTGATCTTTATTTATCATTAGGTTTAGGTATAGTAAATAAAGCAAGTAAAATAAAAAAAGGTGCTAAGCTATGGGAAAGAGTAAAAAAGCATGGAGTTAGAATATTAACACCAGGTGTGCAATTGCCTAGAATAGTATTAGATCAGTCTATAGAAATACAAAAAAGAATAGAACAAACCGGTGTTGAACTTAAACCAGCACAAAGGCTAGGTTTAACAATAGGTGTAGGTACTATAATAAGCATATTAGATAAGCTAGGTTTAGAGCAAATTGCTAAAGGTCCAGGTGCAACTAAAATAATAACACGAATATTTAGTAAATCAGTTAATAAAATACCAGGTGAAACTCAAAAGCAAACTATAAAAAGAGTTATATTAGAGTTAGTAGATAAAGGTATAATAACTACTACTAAAGCTGCAGCAGTTGAAATACCAACTGAAGAAGCTCAAACTATTATAGAATTAATAGCAAAAGGTTATGTAAATAAAGATTTTGAAAAGTTTGATTATTTTCAAGTGCCAACTTCAAAGGAGGAATGGAGAGAAGTTTTAGAAGAAACAGCAATACTTTCTGCTATTGCAGCTGGAGGAATATCTAGCGCTCAGTCTGTTTACAACGGGATAAAAGTTACTAAATCAATAAATGATGATTTAAATTTAAAATCTAAAGACTTTAAAAAAATATTTATATTAAGAGACAATAAATTTTATAATCAATACATAAATAACTTAGAAGTTCAAAAGCAAAAAGAAATTGATAATGCTAATGGTGATCAAAATGTTATACAAGAAATAAATGATCTTTACGATACTTATAAAAAAGATATAACTACGATGCATGAGGTCATGAAGAAAATAGATGTATCACAAGACACTCAGCAACAACAACAAATTTACAACTTAGAAAATGAAAAAAGAGTTTTATTAGAAAAGAAAAAGAATAACGATTTAGGTGTTATACAGACTAATGAAATAAATGAAAGAATAAAAGAAATAGATAAAGAGTTACTTGAAATAAGTAAAGTAAAAGTTGAAAGTGAAGAATCTAAAACTATTGAAGAAAATATAAAGAAACAAAAAGAAACTAGAAAAGATAAAGTAATTTTAGATTTTGAAACAAGCTCAGAAGCTGTACAAGCAGCTAAAGAAGCTGGCTTAATCAATGAGGATGCAGAAGCTTTAGAAACAGAAAATGGTGATAGAACTATTGCTGTAATAGGTAAAGCTACTAAAGGTCCAAACAAAGGGAAAACAGTAGTTATATACGATAAAGAGTATAGTAAAATTAGAGGTAAAGATGTAGTTCCTCACGAAGGAGATCACTTTATGGTTCAAGATCTAGAAGAAGAATATGGTCCCGAAGTTACTTTTGCTTTAGCAAATGAAATTGTAGAAGCTATTGAAGATGGTAGTTTGATAGTTCCAGAAGAATATAATAATCTTATAGATAAATATAAAGAAGCTGGTTTTAAAGATAAAGGTTTAGCTGATGAAATGATAGCTAACTTAGGAGACTTTTTACAAAGTGGTGAAGCTAAACTAGATCAAAGTGTTTTATCTGATTTAAAAGACGCTGTATCAAACAAGGTTAAAAGTTTAATTGGTTTTGAACTAGACTTAGGTAATAAAAATTCTTTTATAAAGTTTTTACAAAACAGAAGAAAGAAAGGTGATGATACAACTCCTAAAATTAAAAAAGATACAATAGATCCTAAATCAAAAGATACTTTTGTTAAAAAACAAGATACTAAAAAACCTAAAAAACCTAAAACTCCACCTTCAGAATCTATATTTAAAGAGTTAAATCCAAAGGAAAAAATTGAGAAAGAAGAACCTGTATTGTATTCTATAGATAGTTCTACAGATCTTGAAGCTGAAATAAAAAAGATAGTAGAAAAAAATAAAAAGTTATTAGAAAATAAACCACCTAATTGGAGAGAAAGAGCTGCTACAAACACTGTAAAAAGTAAAGAACTAAGAAAACTGCTTGAGTTGTCTAAAGAAAACGAAAAGCAAATATCTATTATTAAAGATCCTAATTCAAGTGAAAGTCAAGTCAAAAGAGCTAAAAATAGATTAGTTGAAAACAACATGCCTGGTATTACTGATATAATTAAAAAGAACTTTGACTCTAGAAAAGGTACTTCTGTTACTTATGATGATTTTAAAGCTGAGGTTTTAGCTGCTTTTTCAGACTTAATAAATACTTATGACATAGAATCTGGTGTTCCATTTGGTGCTTATGTTTTTGGCAAAATGAAAAACAAACCATTACTTCAGTTAAGAATACCTGGTATATTTGATAAATTAATTAACACAGAAAACGTATACGATAATATAAGTTTTGACGAACTACAAGAGCTTGGCACACAGTTAGAATCAGGTGAAAAAGATCTTGGTGATGCTTTTGATGACGCACTGCAAGCTGAAGAACCAGTTGAAGTAGCTAATTTAAGAAAAGCGTTAGGCATAGAAGTTGACAGTGATATTTATAATGAAATTAAAGAAGAGGTTAAAAAAGCTCTTAATGATGAGAAACTAGATGTTAAAAATCCTAAAAAATATAGAACTAGACTTAAAGAATTATTTAGAAAAGCTTTAACTAAAAAGGTTAAAGAAATGATGGGTACTCCAGGTAGTGATAAGTATAAAAAGTTTTTAGATGAAAACTCTGAAGCTATATACAAGTTTCTTCCACAGTCTATAATGAATAAGTCTTTTCAAGATTTTACAGATGAAATTGAAGTAAATTTATCTCCAACTAGAGTAGATGAAGAAGTATCAAAAAGAAATTTACCTCCATTTACTCCTAGAACTTCTGGCCCATCATTAATGGTTAAATTAAAGTTTGATAAAGATAAATTTATTAATTTTCATTTAAAACCTGAAAAAGGAACTACAGCTACAAAACAAACTCAATTAGCTCAAGCTATAGCTACATCGTTAGCCGAGGAAGCCACTGCTGACGTTCTAAAGGAAGAAGGAAGCCCAGCTGCAATTATAGCTGAAATAACAAATATAATTGATAGAGATCCAACTTTAAGATTTTCTATAGATGATGTAGATTTATTAATTAAAAACATTACAGATGTAGTTGATAAGACTATAAAAGAAGGTGGAGATCCTGAAGCATTGAGAATAAATTTAGAAGCGCTAAGTGATGAAGAGAAATCTGTTGCAATAAAACTATTAGAACCTTATTTCACAAACACTGGTAAATATAAAGACACACTAAAGAAAGCTTTAGATGAGGGCAAAATACCTAGTAAGTTTAGAAATATAATAGAAAGAGTATTAAGTAAAGAAAAAGAAAATAAAAAACTTATTTACTCTACGGATAAGCGTAATAAAAAATCTATGCTAGAAATGCATGATTTAAATATGGAGCTTGCTGCTCTATTACCGCCTGAGTTAGTAGAATTACTTGGTCCAGCTGCTTTTGGATATGACTATACATACCTAGATTCGGGATATAAAAAAGAAACTAATACTTACGGTCCTTTTAAAAAGCAATTTGATAAATTTAAAGCAAAGTCTAAGAAAAGTAAAATTAAATCTCCATCTTGGGTAAAAGATATTAGACAATACAACGCTGGATCTGGTGTCATGGCTCAAATAGAAACTATACTAAATCAAGATTTAAGTAAAGATGCTAAAATAAAAAAGCTAAAAGAAAAAGGTTTATGGGATACTATCTTAAAAGCTAACGATGCTAATATAAAAGCTACTAAATTAATTATAGAAAAAATAACTTTAGCTGTAGCTAACAACCCTGAGCTTGCCGCTGGTGCTGCGAGACTATTAGAAGGTCAAACAAATTTAACTAAATCATTAAGAAGTTTAACTACTTTAAGTGTTATAGAAATATCAGACAAGCCACAAGGCACGTATATAAGTGAAGATGGTAAAAAATCTAGTAACACACCTAAAAAAGGTTATATATTAAATAGAGATCATCCTCACTTTGAAGAAGCTGAAGATTATGCAGATGAAAAAATTCAATCAGTTTTAAGTAATCCAAAAAATAAAGATTTAACAGAGCAAGAAATAGCTAATAGATACGAAGCGCTTATAGCTAGCAAATTAAGATTTAAAGGTGAGCATTTAGATCCTGCTGCGCCATTAATGGAAGAAATATTAGAACAAGTATTAAATACAGCATCGGAAATAATAGATAATCCATCAAGTAAAGATATTCAAATAAATGAACTAAATACTAAGTTAGATAAAATACTAGATAATTATACTCAAATATTAGGTACTAAAACAGAATTTGATAAAATGGACTCTCAATTAGATCCTACTTCGTCTGCTAGTGATCTTAGGGTTCTTGCTAATAATTTAGAGACTGAAGATTATGTTTCAGTTGATGATCCTGAATCTCCAACATCTGTTAAAGATGCTTCAGTTCAGAAAATAATAAACAAAAAAGCTATAGAAGAAATTATAGAATTTTTAGAAATAGAAAAACCAGAAAATAGATTTTCTATTGACAACTCAGGTGTTATTGATATAACAAAAGACACTCCAGCTTCTGAAATAATTGGAAAAATGATGACTTTAGATGAATCTATATCTAAAGCTAGAAGAGAAAATGCTCCAGTTAAAAAAGCTAGATTATTTGATTTTGACGATACAGTAGCTATTAGTAATAGTTTAGTGTTTTATACAATGCCTGACGGCACTAAAGGTGAACTAACAGCTGAAGAGTTTGCAAAGCAAGGATCTGACTTAGTTGACAAAGGTGCTGTTATGGATTTTACAGACTTTAATAAAGTTAGAGATGGTAAAAGAGGTCCTTTGTTTGATTTATTTAAGAAAGTAAAAGAAGCTGAAGGTGATAGAAAAGTTTATATACTAACAGCTAGAGCTCCTGAAGCTGAACCAGCTATAAGAGCTTGGTTGGAATCAGAAGGAATAGATACTACTAATTTAGAAATAGTAGGACTAGGTAATAGTTCTCCATTAGCTAAAGCTAATTTTATAGTTGATCTAGCAGCTGAAGGTTTCAATGATTTTTACTTTGCAGATGATGCACCTCAAAATGTTAAAGCAGTTCAAGAAGGTATGTCTCGTCTTGATGTTAAATCTAAAACTCAACTAGTTAAAGCTTCTAAAGATTTAAAAATAGACTCTGAAAGAGATAAGAAAAAATTAAGTTGGAAAACAGATGAAGCTGGTAATATAAAAACTACTTTTGAAATAGCTGG
>Ga0307489_10000354_pt1 | contig 26834 bp, 46 predicted proteins | sample SB12metaG_FD_202247 | JGI IMG/M metagenome (GOLD analysis project Ga0307489, IMG submission 202247) | Sea-ice brine microbial communities from Beaufort Sea near Barrow, Alaska, United States - SB 1.2 | ecosystem: Environmental > Aquatic > Marine > Coastal | place: USA: Alaska | collected... | reverse complement strand
TCAGAGGGGGGTCAGAGGGGGGTCAGAGGGGGGTCAGAGGGGGGTCAGAGGGGGGTCAGAGGGGGGTCAGAGGGGCGTACAGACGGGGGTCAGACGGGGCTCAGGGGGGCGTCAGAGGGGGGTCAGCGGGGAGTCAGAGGGGGTTACCTCATCCGTGTTGCCCATCTCATAACTGTACTTCTTCTCCTTGCCGACTTTCTTCTCCATCAGATCCACCAGGGTCGGCTCCCAGGGGCCTACACTCGTCCACTTTTCAGCTCAACCTGAGCCGTTTCTGACGCAAAATACACCTTAAACACCCCTGACTGCCCCAAAAACCCCCATTTAGAACCCCTACACAACCCCTACATTCACCCCCTATCCCACAGAAAGCGCTTACGTTGAGCTGAAAAGTGGACGAGTGTAAGCCCCTGCCGGCTCCCGCATGAGGGCGCTGATGGGAACCGGGTCCTGCCGCGTCAGAAACGCCGCGTACCGTGTCTAAGCGGCGCACGTTGACTGTGAAAGCAAAACTTGAAAGCAAAATCACCATGTTTCAGTTTCAAGCGCACAGCTCAAGGCGCTTTCAGCACGGTTTTCATCATCGGTTGAACCTGCGCCGCCTTACCGTGCCTGCTCCGCCTCTGTGTAGCGGCGCAACTTGTCGCGGCGCATATCTGTGTAGCGGCGCAACTTATCGGCCATGGTGTAGCGGCGCAAGTTGAATTTAAAAGCAAAATCTGAAACCAGCTCGTCACATTGTAGATATAAGCGATTGGATCCACGCGGTTTCAACACGGGTTTCATAGGGTCAACCTGCACCACCCTACCATGGTTGCGGCGGCGGCGGCGGCGGCGGCGCGCAGCGGGGGGAGGGGGGCGGCGGCGGCGGCGGCGGCGGCGGTGAGGTTCGCCACATTGAGGCGGTCCAGGACCCCCCACGCTGTGGTGGTGGTGGTGGTAGTGGCGGTGGTGGTGGTAGGTCGGGTGGTGGAGGTGGTGGTGGTCGACACTGTTGTAGTGGTCTGCGCAGTGGACCTGCCCGCGGACTTTGCGGTGGAGGTGAGGTGCCGTCGGCGGTCGGTCGGTGCCAGGTGGCCGGTCGGCGCCGGTCCCCACCTGCCAGCACCGGCGCCGCTGGTATCGGCCGCTTTGGATCTCAGCGCGGCAGTGATGGCGGCTGCCCTGGCGGCCTTCATAGTGCCCGATTTACTCTCAGCCCCGCCCCCGCCGCCACCCCCGCCCAAGCCGTTACCGCCACCGCCGGGAGTGTTCACCCCGACGTCCCCGTCATCCACGTCAAATGCGCCGTCGCTGTCGTCCACATCGGGGTTGTCGTCGTAGTCTTTCCCGCCTCCAACCAGGGGCTTACACTCTTCCACTTTTCGGCTCATAGGGGGGTTTAAACATTTAATACAGTGGGGAAAAAATGATGCGTAGGGGGCCCGCACATGCGCATTTACGTCCACTTCTCGGCTCAATGTAAGCGCTTTCTGTGGGATAGGGGTTGCATTCAGGGCCTGTTTAGGGGGTGTTTGTGGAGTGTCAGGGGGTCACCAGCGGGTGTTTGAGGTGTATTTTGTGACAGAACCGTCTCAGGTTGAGCCGAAAAGTGTACGAGTGCAAGCCCCTGCCTCCACCTCTCCCGGGCTTTGAGTACTTCCTTGTTTTGCCATAATTGTTTCTGTCAGCGGCGAACCTGGTTGTAGCGGCGCAAGCGGAATTTGAGAGCAACATTCGAAGCACGTTATCACATATGAGTTTCAATTTCAGTTTCAAGCGCTTAGTTCCAGGCGGTTTCAACTTGGGTTTCATCGGTTCAACATGCACCGCCCAACCTGGCCTCCCTCTCCTCCCTACCCGGCCTCCCTATCGCTCTATTTGCGGCGTACCCGGGCTCAGGGGCGTACACTCGTCTCGTCAACTTTTCGGCTCAACCTAAGCCGCTTTTGTCACTGACTCTACTCAAGGCTCCCAGTGTATCCCTGAAAAGGTGCTTACGGTGAGCCGAAAACACACGTCCACTCTTCGGCTCAACCTAAGCCGCTTTTGTCACTGACTCTACTCAGGGCTCTCAGTGTATCCCTGAAAGGTGCTTACGGTGAGCCGAAAACACACGTCCGCTTTTCGGCTCAACCTAAGCCGCTTCTGTCACTAACTCCACTGGAAGGCTGCCAGTGTATCCCTGAAAAGGTGCTTACGTTGAGCCGAAAAGTGGACGAGTGTAAGCCCGTGCCTGGCCTCCGTTTCCGCCTCTTCCTCCGCGCGTTGTGCCACCACCCAGTCGTAGCGGTCATCCCCGGCAGTGATGACCATGTTGGGCGGGGGTTTGATAGGGTCAACGTGGGTTTGACAGGGTCAACGTTGGTTTGATAGGGTCAACGGGGGTTTGATAGGGTCAACGGGGGTTCGATAGGGTCAACGTGGGTTTGATAGGGTCAACGTTGGTTTGATAGGGTCAAGCTGCAGCGCCTCACCCAGTCGTAGCGGTCGTCCCCGGCGGTGATGAACATGTTGGGCGCCCATCCCATGATTTAGGGGCGCAAGTTGATGCAATTTACTGTTTACTGAATGGTTGGTTAATGCCCAACCTGTGAGGCGCCTTGGGGCTCGATGAACGTTGGTGAAGAAAAACTGACATTCATGGATCCTCGAGGCACCCACACCGTGAGCATGAAGCAAGTTGAAACTGTACGCAAACGTAAACGCTGTTCAAAATATTTTCGTGTCGAGCGCTGGGATAACTAGGCGGTTTCAAGACAGGTGACGACCTACACCATCCCACCATGAGCCGCGCGCGTAGACGGTTGGGGTCAATGTCCACCCCGCTGCCAGCGCTGATGTGCGCACACATCATGCGGAGCTCCAGGCGGTCCAGCGTGCCCGTCCGGTCCGAGCTGTACCGCCGTAAGTCGAATTCGGAATCAAAAGCTGAACGCATTTCATCGTATAGAGTATCTAGCGCTGAAAGCAGGCAGGCTCAACACACCCTGCTATCGGTTTCAACTTGCACCTCCCCACCAGGAATCCTACACCCTTCCACTTTTCAGCTCAACCTGAGCCGTTTCTGACACAAAAAATAGCCTAGACACGCCCTGACACCCCCTAACACCTCGTGAACACCCCCTGCATGCACCCCCTATCCCACAGAATGCGCTTAAGTTGAGCTGAAAAGCGAATGAGTGTAAGCCTCTAAGCCCCACCTTGTCAAAGCTCTTGAGGAACTCCTTCGCGGTGCGCCCCCTCCTGGCCGACATCATCCAATACATGTATGCCAAAGCAAATTGCATGTCGCGCGAGTGCCGGAAGCGGTGCGACGACGTGACATCAAAGTGGTCCGGCCACCGTGCCTGCGCTTCGCTGAGGACGTGGCGGTCGATGAAGTGCGGCATATGCGAGGGCACCCGCCGGCTCTCCACGCCGAACTGCAGATCCAACAACATGTTGACATGCTTCAGAGAGTCGCCGTACACGTCGAGGAGCCTCCGCCGACCGCCGGCACCGCCCGTGGTTCCTCCTCCCCCTTCGCCCTCGAGCGCATCTTCGCGGGCGACGAGGCGCTCCATGAGGTCACCGATCGTCGTTGATTTCGCCGCTTTCCCCGCTCCCCCGACCGCTGCCGCAACCCCCTTGGCCGCCCCCGCCAACTCCCCCCTTACCGCCCCCCCCACCACCCCTGCCGCCGCTGCCGCCGCCCCGCGGGGTTGTGAGGCAGCCATCATATGGCGGCCAGTGCCACTGCGACGCCGGCGAGTGGGTGGCGTAGGTCGACTCAACGTACCGCTTATCGTACTAGACAAGCGGCGGCGGCGGTGGCGGCGTTGGACTTGATGTTGGCGGTCATCCAAGTCGTGGGACAGCCCCAGTCCCTAGGGCCGGGCAGATGTTGTTCGTCCCGTCACAGGATGCCGCTAAACTCAAGACACGAGGAATCGACATGCGTGACTGTGATGACGTTGCTGGGCAGATGTTGTTCGCCAGGTCATAGGATCCAATTTGAATCGAGAAGCTAGAATTCGAATTGCGTTTGATGACGTGGCGGGCAACGTCATGTCCAGGCCCTGCCAGTTCCGGCCTCGGCTTGAATTGCAGCTTCCCCTCGAAGCCCCCGAAAGCCGCCTTGTGCTCTTCCGCCTCCTCCTCCTCAGCCATCCCCCCCCACCTCTCCCTTCCCCCTCCTCCTCTCTCCTCCTCCTCATCCTCAGCCTCCTCCGCGTCATCCGCCTCCTCTTCGCCGCCTATGGTGATATGATGCACCCCGGGTTTCAGCCCCTCCCCGCCGCGGCCGTCTTCGTCTTCGTCAGCGGCGAGGGCAGTCACGTCCGCATCGTGATACCCGCCCCCGCCCCCGATGTAGCGGCGCAAGTTGAGATTAACAGCAATATTAAAGCTAAACCGAAAGCAGTATGTCAGACCTTAGTTTCAAGCGCTTATTTCCAGGCGCATTAACGTGGGTTTCATAGGGTCAGCCTGCATCGCACTACCTCGTCCACGTCAGCGTCCTCGCCGTCGACACCACTCTCGTCAAACGTATCCTCGCCCCCGCCCCCGTTGTCGTCCTCCTCATATCCGCCGCCCCTGATACCAACGCCCTTCCCCTCCCCATCCCCCTCCCCCTCGCCCTCGCCCCCACCCTCCCCGTCCCCTTCCCCCTCGCCGTCAAACTCATCCTCCTCGTCAACCGCTGAGTCGTCCTCGGAAACATCCTTCTCATTCTCCTCGCCGTCTCCCAAGTACGGGTCCTCATCCTCGTCTCCGTCCTCATCATAACTGTGGGTCTTATAGCCCCCGCCCTTTCCGCGGTCGCCGCCGCGCGGCCAGGCAGAGTCACCCTCCCCCTTGCTGCAGTGGCTCAAGTTGAATCCAAAAGCAATCGCTTAAAGCACTTAATCATATTGTACGTTCAAGCGCTGACACCGTAGGCGCTTTCAACACGGGTTTTGATAGTGTCAACCTGCACCGCCCTACCTTGGGCACCCGCCACTCCTCATCCGGGCCTATTAGCGACACCGTGAACTCATGGTCGTGGCTCAGCCCGTCGGGCCCCTTACCGCTGAGGCTGACCGTCACGTTGACCCCGCTGTTGCCCCCGGCCTCTAGAGCCCCGACAGAATTCATCAAAACATCCTTCAACACGTCTGCCATCCCTGGTTTCATGAGTCAAACGCCACGTGCCTGGCATTTTGAACCCATTTCTGGCATGCCTACCGGCCTCGGTGAAAACCAGGGTCAGCACGGCCAGCTTGATAGGGTTTGTTAGGGTCGGGCCCTACCGGCCTCGGTGAACACCAGGGTCAGCATGGCCAGCTTCTGGCTCACGGCCGCCGCGGCGACCAGTGCCTGGTTGCCGTGGCTGGCGGCAGTGACCTGCCCCTTGGGGAATATGGCGGTGAGGTTGAGTAGTAGCGATGGTTCGGTAGCGTTCAGCTCGATGCCCTTCGTGTGACGGCGCAAGTTGAATTTGAAACCAAAGTTTGAAGACGGTTCAACGTATTATAGTTTCAAGCGCATTGTTCCAGGCGCTCTCAACATGGGTTTGATCTGTTCAACCTGCACCGCCCACCTTGGTTGCATTCGTGACGAGCTTGGACACCATGTTTGCCAGCATCGTGTCCGTCCCACAGTCCCCGGCGTCGTATCCGCAGTCAGGGGCTTACACTCGTCCACTTCTCACCTCAACCTGAGCCGTTTTTGTTAGGGAGTCGTTTTGTGTCCAAAACACTGACCAGTTATGACCCATCTACTTACTGAAGGTACCTAATGTGTCCCACAAAAAGTGCTTACGTTGAGCTATGAAGTGGACGAGTGTAAGCCCGTGCCCGCAGTCTAGCGTCATGCAGGTCTTATCGCAGTATTTGTCACCCACCCACTGCCAGGGGCTCACACTTGTCCACTTCTCAGCTCAATTTAAGCACATTTTGTGGGATACGATGGGTATGTGGGTGGAGTTAGTGACACTAAATGGCTCAAGTTGAGCTGACAAGTGGAAGAGTCTAAGCCCCTTGCCCACTGGTAGTGGCACCGACCCGCGTTGCACTTGGTGCCCTCCTCGTCCTCCTCGTATCCCCCGTACCCCCCATACCGCGTCTTGACGCTGTCGCCGGTGCAGTCCCCGAGGTCGAAGTTGCACATGGTCACGTTGCACCCCTCGTCGCAGTAGCCGGCGCCCAGGGGCTTACACTCGTCCACTTCTCAGCTCAACGTAAGCGCTTTCTGTGGGATAGGGGGTGCATGTAGGGGTTATTTAAGGTGTGTTAATCAGGTGTTTGGGGGTAGTAGGGGGTGTTTAGGGTGGATTTTGTGTCAGAAAGGCTCAGGTTGAGCTGAAAAGTGGACGAGTGCAAGCCCCTGCCGTCGCCCAGGTAGTGGCTGCTGCACGACTCCGCGCAGTTCGGAACCGCCCATGCCAGGTACACCTTCTGCCCGCGCGACGCCGTGGTGAAGTCGTCGGGCCACACCTCGCGGCAGGGGCTTACACTCGTCCACATCTCACCTCAACATGAGCCGTTTCTGACACAAGTTACACCCTAGACGCCCCCTAATACCCCCTAGCACCCCCTACCACTCTCTAAACACCCCCTACACAAAATCCCTACATGCACCCCCTATCCCACAGAAAGCGCTTACGTTGAGCCGAGAAGTGGACGAGTATGAGCCCCTGCCTCGCGGCCGAACATGACGTCGTCGTTCAAGTACAGGAACTTATCGGACAGGCCCGGGATGCGGTGGATGTGGGCTTCGATGGCGGGCGAGCTGAAGGTGGGCAGGTGGGTCTGGTTGGGGAACAGCGCCGAGTGCGGCACCACTCTCAAGGGGCGCAAGTTCAAATAGAAATCACAACTGTAAGCGTTCATCATAGTTGAGGAGGAGGAGGAGGAGGAGGAGGAGGAGGAGGGGGAGGGGGAGGGGGAGGAGGAGAGGAGGAGAGGAGGAGAGGAGGAGAGGAGGAGAGGAGGAAGAGAAGGAGGAGGAGGAGGAGGATTCAAGCACGCGGAAGCCAGGCGCGTTTCAGGTTTAACACGGGTTCCAACTTGCACCGCCCCACCACTGTGATGCGCGGGTTGCTGAGGTCCAGCCACGTGGGCACCTGGCCGTTGGTCACCACGTATATGTTGCGCACCCACGGCGCGTGCATCCACCCGCCAGGGGACTACACTCGTCCACTTCTCGGCTCAACCTAAGCGCTTTTCATGGGATGGGGGCGCCTTTAGGGGGTGTTTAAGAGATGTTTAACAGGTGCGTATGAGGTGGCAGGGGATGTTAGGGTGTGTTTAGGCGTGTTATTGTGTCAGAAACAGCTCAGGTTGAGCTGAGAAGTGGACGAGTGCATGCCCCTGCCACACGCTCCTCAAGGAGTAGCGCAGCTCCTGGTGGTCCTCGCGCTCGGGCCGGCTGAATGCAACTCACCGCGTCAGACTGTGATTCGGTGGATGGAAGTCGAGCATAAGTATATTATGTGATGCATGCAAGACGGGAACAGTACCTGCATACTACGTGAAGGATGACGTGGCGAGCACGGGTGCACTGTGTGGTGGGCGACCGGGCGAGCACAAGTACACCATGTGGTGAACGACATGGCGAGCGTTATCTAGTATATTTACTCAGCCCTGCCTCCCATCGCCCCGCGCTCACCGCGTCCGCGTCTTCCTCCGCGGCTGTCTTCTTCCTTGTTGTATCCCCGTAGAAGCCATCCCTGTCCCAATCGTCAAAGCTGTCGTAATCATTGAACTTCTTGCCGCGTTCCTTGGTCTTTCCCGTGTGCGGCGGCGGCGGCGGCGGCGGCGGCGGGGGGGGGAGCGGCGCGCCCGCCTCTCCCTCGCCGTGTTCGCGGTACCATTCAGCCTTGTACCGCCGCAGCTGTTGTATGAACGCAGCGTCGGAGCCGTTGACCCACGTGTACACGACGTCGATGACGGGCGCGCAGATCTGGCCGCCTGGCGAGCGGTCGCGATCGCACGCGCACCCGCCGTCGACGCTGCGATGCGCGGCCCGCGGAACGGCGGCGAGCATGCGCAGCGCGGAGAGCAGCGTGTTGATGGTCAGCACCGCCGCCACAGCTGTCGCGAGCGCGGCGAGGATTCCCAGCGGCGACGACAGCAGGCCGTACAGCTGTCGTTGGAGGAACTTGGCGTGGCGCCTTGACGACGACGACGACCCCGGGGCGACGATGGGCGACCCGCGCCGCATCGGCATCGCGCCCGCCCGCTCGCCCCCCGCCATCATGCGGCTTCGGAGTTGTGTTTTCGTGCGAGCGCGAGCGTCAGTCGAGGTGCCGAGTACGCCTCTCAGGGGGGGATGTTTTATAGGGGGGATAGGGTGTTTATAGGGGGGTATTAATGGGGTGTTCAGGGGTATTTCTCGCGTTGGCATTGCGCGAGACACTGGTGTCCGCCAAATTCAGTAGTGTCACATTTCCATCACCCCCGACCCCCGCCGCGACTGCAGCATGGCCGACCCTGAGACCGAGGTGCCGGCCGAGGAGCAGGCGCCGCCGCCGGAGGTAAGCCGCGCGCCGCCCAACCCCCCTCGCCCCAATGCAAGTCTCCGACTGCTAAAAATACGTGAAGGGGGGTGTTTGATTCTGCGAGGACGAAGCTTGACGAAAGCAACGACGGACGCAGTGTTACGCGCGTCACCGCCCCCCCCCCCCGCCACCTCCCCGCGGCGAGGACCCGCTCGGCGTTGGCTTCGCCGAGGGGCGCGGGGGAAAGCTTTGGTGTTCAGTGCGACACTGGGGGCGCTAGAGCTACGCACGTGACTGCCAGGCTTCAGTTCTCTTATTTCGGCACCGTCAACAAGACGACAAGTATGAGCGCCCTGCCCACACACATTATTATTTCTCCCCAACACTTTATTGGCACGTTGTCGCAACGGCACTGAAACGCTGACACACTGACGTACTGTGCCGCAGGCCACGAAGGGCGAGGTGTGGTTCGAGCACAAGATGGCGCACTACTCCGCCGTGAGGGAGGCAGGGCCCTGACTGTTTGCTCATAGTTTACCGGTGCACACGACCCCCGCGCTGGCCCCCTGACTGTTTGCATAGTCTACCGTGGTACCCGAGCACGATATGGCGCACTACTCCACCTTAAGGGAGTCAGGGGCCCTGACTCTTTGCTCATAGTGTAACGGTGTACCCAAGCACAAGTTGGCGCACTGCTCCGCCTAGAGGGAGGCAGGGCCTTCACTTGACTCTTCGCTCATAGTGTGCCGGTGTAACCGTCAACCCGCTCATCATATCCCTCAGATACTGGTGACAATACCGACAACACTCGCCGCATCCACCCTACTTTCCTGGCCACTCGTCCCCTGGCCCCTGACTGTTTGCTCGTAGTGTACCGGTGTACCCGTACACACTCGCCGCATCCTCCTCCCTGTCCTGGCCACTCGTTCCCTGGCCGTTCGCTCATAGTGAACCCGTGTACCCGTGTACCCGTAAACACTGGCCGCATCCTCCTCCCTGGCCTGGCCACTCGTCCCCTGACAGTTTGCTCACAGAGCACCAGGCCCTGGCAGGAGGCCGCGGCGAAGACGCTCGCGCAGGCGGTGGCTGGTGCGCAATCCCGCGCCGACATCGACCGTGCCGCAGAGGTAGGGCGTGATTGTTTGCTCACAGTGTACCGGTGCACCCGGGGCCTTATTGTTTGCTCATAGTGTACCGGTGCACCCAGGCCCTGACTGTTTGCTCGTAGTGTACCGGTGTATCCGACTCCCGCGCCGACGCCGACCTTGCGGCGGCGGTAATGCCTGGCAGATATCCGCCTGCCACATCGTAGGTTGCCGCTCAACTCATGAAGCGTTAGTATAACACGTGCAGGAGGATGCATGGGCCAGACAGATATTGCTCGCCACGTTGGTCTAACACGAGGAGGGGGTAGTTTGGGCCTGGCAGATATTGCTCGCCAGGTCATAGGATGCCATGTACGTAAAATAACGAGGATGCAAAATGCGTTGAATGATATATCAAGCGATACCTGACCCTGGGCCTAACAAATGTTGCTCGTCTCGTTATAAGTTGCCACGCAGAGCCAACTCAAGAAACGAGGTTTCAAAATACGTTGGGTGATGTGACGAGCGATATCTGCCAGACCCTATACGACGGAGCGGCGCGAGGCCGCGCGCCTCGTCGAGGTAGGGCCTGACACTTTACCCATAGTGTACCGGTGCACCTGACTCCCGCGATGGGGCCTGACTGTTTGCTCATAGTGTACCGGTGTACCCGACGGTGGGGTCTGCCGCGCGCCTTGTCGAGGCAGGATGCAGCAGAAAACATGTATGTAACATCCGGCAGGTGGCATATAACTCAAGAAATGAGGGTTGGGAAATGTGTTGAGGGACATTTTGAGCGATTCCTCCCGGACCCTACGAGTATCGCTATCAAGCTCTAGTGCCTAGCATTTCGTACCATATGAAGTATCTCGTACTACCCGTAGTAAGTAGGCGTTTGGTGATTTCCACGAGAAGGCATTCGACTTTTGGCCAAATCACCACACTCCGGCTTACTAGAAGTTACTAGCCCACAGACTAGGCACTAGGGCCCGGCAGGAGATGGGCTCAAAGTTCAGACCATCAGGTAGATGGTATTTGATGCTAGAAACGAGGGTTGGCAAATGTGGTGAAGGACATTTTGAGCGGATTCTGCCGGACCCTGCTCCGAGGTGGCGCGCGTCGCCGCGATAAAAACTGGTATCGAAGCCACGCTCGGGCCCTGGCGCACTGCGCGGGACGAGCGCCCCGGCGGGGCCTGACTGTTTGCTCATAGTGTACCGGTGTACCCGGCCACACTCGCCGCGTCCTCCTCCCTGGCCCGGCCACTCGTTCCCTGACTTTTTGCTCGCAGTGTACCGGTGTGCCCGACCACAATCGCCGCCTCCTCCTCCCTGGCCTGTCCCTGGTTCCCGTATCAGGTCAACCTGACTTTCTCCTCACATTGCACTGGTGTACTCGGATATACTCGCTGCATCCTCCCCCCTGGCTGGTCACTCAGTCTGATGCCCAGCTCAACTTGAGCCGTTCTGTAACTGGAACCGCTCGAGGCGTCCCTTTAAGTTGCTCAAGTTGAGCATTGCGTACCCTGTGTCCCCACTGGGTCCCGTTTTCAGCTCAACTGGAGCTTTTCTGTACCTGCAACCAGTCCAGGCGTCCATCTAAGTTGCTGAAGTTAAGCCACAACAGACCCTGCATTCCGGGCTCAAGTGGACCCCCGCGCCAAAACCCGTGTTCATCTCGTACGCCGCTGACGGCAGGGCCGCTCAACTTCAGCCGTCTCATCCCTGATTCCACTGAACTTAGCCCATGGAAAACTTCGTGGGCTAACTTCGAAGGCGCTCAAGTTGAGCTGAAAAGGGAACGAGTGGCCTGTCCAGGGAGGATGACGCGGCAAGTGTGTACAGGTATACGGATACAACGGTACACCATGCGCAGACAGTCAGGTAACGAGTGCCCAGGCGAAGGAGGCAGATGCGGCAAGTGTGTACGGGAACACCGGTGAGCAACCAGTCGCTGACATGACCGCTACACTATGAGCAAACAGTCAGGGAACGAGTGTGTATGGTTACATCGGTACACGATGAGCAAACAGTCAGGGAACGAGTGTGTACGGGTTCACCGGCACACTATGAGCAAACAGTCAGCAGTGTGTACCGGTATACCGGTACACTATGAGCAAACAGTCAGGTTGAGTTGCGTAGACCCTGCCGCATGGCACCTACGACGAGCTCGCGTTCGTGCAGAGCCTGACGGCGGCGCTCACCCAGGTTGGTATCCGCGAGGTAGGGTCGCCAGAAACTGCTCCAAGTATATTGCCCGTGGCGCTTATTCACGAATCGACAGTTGGCGAACGCGTTGCAGGCATTTTCTTGTCTACTAACGTTCCTTCAGTCCCAAGGCGCTTCACATGGTGAGCATGAACCAGCCCCCTGCGCCATTTCAAGCGGACAGACCCTAAAATCTGTGATAAATTGAGTCCGTAGAGGGGCACTATGTGTTGCAGGCAGATACTACAGTGTGTTTCATCGTTGGACTTGCAATGATGATGAGATTTGTTTCTGCCAGGCCGTACCGCGAGGTGTGGATCGATATGGACGAGGGCGGGGCGACGGCGATGTCCCCCGACCGGTAGGGCCGGACACTCCTCACTGTTTGCTCATACTGTACCGGCGGGCAGACCCTGCCGACCGTACGTGACTGTTTGCTCGTAGTGTACCAGCGGGCAGACCCTGCCGACCGTCCCTGACTGTTTGCTCATAGTGTACGGGCGGGCAGACCCTGCCGACCGTCCCTGACTGTTTGCTCATAGCGTACCGGCTGGTAGACCCTGGCGACCGGGGAATTGCGCGCGCGGAGGCGTGCGCGGGAGCTGCCGCGTTCGTCGCCGTGTTGTCCCCGGCAGGGGCTTACAATCGTCCACTTTTCGGTTTGATGTAAGCACTTTTTGTGAGGTTCATTGGCTGATTCCAGAGTTCGAAACGGCTTACGTTGAGCTGAGAAGTGGACGCGTGTGAGCCCCGGGTCACCGGCGTATGTGGCTTCCAAGGAGTGCAGCGTGGAGGGGGACATTGTGCGGTGGCGGCAGGGTACCCTCATCACCCCCCTCAACACCCTCTCAATACCCCATCAACACCTCCTCAACACGCCCTGTGTACCCTCTCAACAAGCCCTCAACACCCCCTCAACAACCCCTCAACGCCCCCTCAACACCCCGTAACACTCCCAAATCACCACCTAAACACCCCTAAATCATCCCCAAACACTCCCTCAACACCCGCAAATTACCCCCTAGCACCCCTAACACCTCTGAATCACTCCCTAACACCCCCAAATTAGCCCACAACACCCCCTGCACACCCCATAAATACCCCATCTTGAGGTGGAGAGGGAAGGGGTGTGGGGCCCTGAGTGGCGGCGCGAGGCGGAGGCGCTGGGCGGGTGCGGGCACACTGTCCCCGTGGTGTGCCTGGATGCCACCCCGGGCGCGGGAACCGGGGGCGGCGGAGCCGGGGGAGCGGGAGCCGACGGCGCGGGAGCCGACGGCGCGGGCGCCGGGCAAGTGGGAACCAACGGCGAAGGCGAGGGCGAGGGCGCGGGCAGCGCGGGCGCGGGCGGCGCGGGCGGCGAGGGCGCGAGAGGCGCGGGCGCGGGCGGGACCGCCGGCGTACCCACCCCGCCCCCGTCCGGCCTGTTGTCGCCGACCGACCTCGCACCGCTGTTGCTCGGCAAGTACGAGCACCCCATCAAGGCGGGGCGGTGCATGTTGAAACCCGTGTTGAGCGTGCCTGATTTCAGCGCTTGAAACTGTAATGTGATATACCGCTTTCAAAATTTGCTTTCAATTGCAACTTGCGGCGCTACATATCGGCGGCGGTGGTGCGGATCGTGACCTCGCTGCGCCGCCAGGGCGTGGAACTGTCGCCTCTGTCGGAGAGCGGCGCGGCGGCCGCTGGGCCTGACGAGGGCGCGGTACAGGCGTGGATGGAGGCGGCAGCGGGGTCGTGGCGGCGGCGGCCGCTGCTGGAGTGGACGCCGCAGGAATGCGCCGCGTGGCTGGAGGTAGGACCTTGCAGGAGGTAGATGATGAGCAAACACTCAGTTTGAGCTGGAAATCACGTAAGTGACCAGACGAGGGAGGAGGATGCAGCGAGGTTGAATGGGTACACCAATACACTATTAGCAAACAGTCAGGTTGAGCCGCTGCGGGACTTGGTGTAAGGCCCTGGCTGAAGGCGCAGGGTGGGCACCTTGGTGGGGCCTGGCAGATATTGCACGACATGCTATCTAAACGCATTTTGAACCCTCAGTTATCGAGTTGAATGCCATCTTATGACGCGGTGAGCGACATCCGTCAGGCAGATATTGCAGGTCACGTCATCTACTCGCATGTTGAACCCGCATTGCTCGAATTAATTGGCATTCTATGACGTGGCGAGCAATATCTACCAGGCCCATCACGTTATCGAAACACACTTTGAACGCTCATTTAGTAAGTTAAAAGCCATATTATGACATGGCGAGCGATAAGTGTGAGGCCATACACCTGGGCGCGTACGCAGCGGCGTTCCGCGCCGCTGGCGTAGGGGGGTTCCTGGCGGGTGCCGTGGACGACCACGCGCTGGAGCACCGCCTGGGTAGGGGGGTCGTTGAGAACGACCTCTCCACCCACATTGAATCACTTTGAATTTCCTCCTCCCCTCCTCCTTCACGCGTCTGTGTGAGCTATCACCGTGGAAGGTAAGTCATGCTCCGATCTCAGTCCGAGAGCTTGTTCTCAAGTGGGTGATTGAGAACAAGCTCTCCACTGACGTGGAATCACTTCAATCACATTCTCCTCCTACTCCAACTCCTCCTCGTTTGCACGTCTGTATGGGCCATCACCCTGAAGGCAAGTCATGCGAGCTTGTCCGATCTCAGTTCGAGTGCTCGTTCTCAAGGACCCTGCTGACGGGCGTGGCCACCCGCGCGCACCGCACTCGCATCCTCGCGGGCCTCGCCGCCGCGCGCGTGCCGCACCATTGGACATCATTGGACGCTGACGCGTTCTATGCTCGTAATAGTATTAGCATCTAGTATCGTCCGACGACAATGTCATGAAATCATATAACTATGTCACAGTACCTTCGCATATTCACGGAGGTGATTTATTGGCGTTTGGGGATTTGTCCCTTTTCTTGAGTCAACTCGTCGGCCGATTTGTCCCTTTTCTTGAGTCAACTCGTCGGCCGAGGCTGAATAATTAAGCTTCCAAAACGGCAATAGATCACCTTCGTGAATAGAGCTCTATGTGAAGACAGTTACTAGTTCTCAAGTTCATATGTTCACTCGACTCGAAAATGGACGCCCACCCCTATCACACTGCACCGCCCAATCTCGCGGTCGAAGTCCTCCTCCGTGACCTCTCCGGCCGCGATCCATTCCCCGTCGTCGAAGCCCGTGGCGGCGAACGCCTCGGGCACTTGCGTGCGCAGCGCCAGAGCGCCTCCTCCACACGGTCCGTGTGCCTGCAAGTGCCGATGATTACACAACCGTGTCATTTTGTGGTTCTTCCCTTTCTCGCTCATATGGAGCAGGATAAGTGTCGGGCAAGGCGCGGTCCGTCATCATGAGGTGGTGAGGGTGTAAGCGCGAGGGTGTAGGTGCGGCGACTGGGAGGCGGCGGGTCTGCGGACCGGGGCGCGAGCGTGAGAGGTGTTTGATTCCGGGTCGGCTCTTACTTTTCCAACAAAGGAAAAACACTAACACCCGTCCGTCTGGAGCCTTTCTGCTTCCGCGCCGTGCAGGAAGGTGGCCAGCAGGGGGGGTATGGGCATGCCAGGGGGGCATAACAGGGGGGTATGGGCATGCCGACCGAGCGGCGTACGCACACATATGCATCCCACGGGCAGCCGTGCTCCCGTACCCACTGCAACACCTCCAGTTGCCCGGCACTAGCGGCCGCATACGCCGTCGCAGCACCCCACGGGCAGCCGGTGTCGTGCAGCCACCCCAACACCTCTCGGTTCCCACAACGAGCGGCATGTGAACAAGCACTCTGCACACACAATCGTAGGAGGTGCCTGGGTGCTGTCCTCTTCGCGCGTTTGGCCCATTGCATGAGCGCGGTCGACGCCACCGCCGCCGCGCACCCGAGCCCCGCCCCCGCGAGCGAGGAGAGCCCCCTGGGGCCCAGCCGCCGCAGCACCTGTTGGTGCAGGAGGCCGGCGGGCAGGTTCCCGAGCAGGGGGGCGAGCGGCAACACCGGTGGAGGGTCGTCTTGCGCCGCGGTCGTCAACCTTTCGGATGGATCTGAGGGAGACAGGCGAGGGGCGAGGGGAATTGGCGGCGGCGCGTGCGTTTGGACTTGACGGCGGCGGCGGTTGTCGCGGCACGCGGACACGTGTCTGGGCGTGCCCTCTCCTCGCGGTGTTTTGCTGGGCAACCCTCTTCTTACTCGCAGTCTTCGGTTCCTTCCTAGGAGCCCGCCGTCGTATGCGGATCTGTGGGGCGAGCTTCGAGGGCGATGGCTGGCGGTGGAGGCGCGTGCGTTGGTGTTGGTGGCGGCGGCAGCGACAGTCGTGGGGGCGGATACCTGTGTGCGGGGTCCCAGTCTCCTCACGAGGTCGTGGCTTTCTGCCGGGCTCCATTTCAGTGATTTCTCAGGGAGACTGGTATCGACATCAATTTTGATTCTCTGGTGGAGTGGAGAGGAATAACTGAGGGTGGACGGTCAATATGGTGTAAGATGCAAGGCGGCGGGCCCGGGCGGCGCGTGGGCGCGGCGGCACAATGGACGGGGTGTTGGCTTATCGTATTACATAACACGGCAGCTTTAGCTCAAGCTATCACACCAGACGTCCTCCGGGATGCCAGGTGCCCGGGCAGATATTGTATACAACGTTGTCGGCAGAAGATGGTGTAGATGCAGTGCGCCATCATGTCCATGGATGGTTGTCCTTCGTGTGGTGCCGATGCAGTCCCTCGAAACATGTTACTCGGACACATTCGAAGCGTTTCACGGACCACTGAGTTGATCCAGCCACGTCAGCACCTCCTGCTTCCTTGGGCCAGCGGCGTTGGCACGCACGCAACGCTCTTCCCAGGCCTCGCCTGTCGCGTCGTTCTCCCGTATCCACTGCAACACCTCCAGTTGCCCGCCCCGAGCGGCGTACGCGCAAGTGCTCGAGGTCCACGGGCAGTCGTGCTCCCGCGCCCACTGCAACACAGCCAGGTGGCCGCCCTCAGCGGCCGATGCCCGCGTCGCCCAGTCCCACGGGCAGTGGTGCTCCCGCGCCCACCGCAGCACACGCAGGTGCCCGTACCCAGCGGCGCGCGAACACGTCATGGCATTCCACGGACAGCCGTGCTCCCGCGCCCACTGCAACACCTCGAGGTGCCCTTCCTTAGCGGCGGCCGCACACGACTTCGTATCCCAGGGGCAGCCGGTGTTGTGCAGCCACTCCAACACCTCTCGGTTCCCACCACGAGCGGCGTGTGAACAAGCACTCTGCACGCACAGTCGTTGTAGGAACCCGATCGCTGTCCTCTTCGCGCGTTTGGCCCACTGCATGAGCGCGGTCGCCGCCACCGCCGCCGCGCACCCGCGCCCCGCCCCTGCGAGCGAGGCGAGGTCCGCGGGGCCCAGCCGCCGCAGCACCTCCTGCTGAAGGAGGTCGGGGGGCAGGTACCCGAGCAGGGGGCCAAGCGGCAACGCCGCTTGAGGGTCGTCTTGCGCCGCGGTCGTCATCGGATCTGAGGGCGGGCGTCGAGGGATGACGGGATGTGGCGGCGGCGCGCGCGTTGGCAGCGGCGGGAGCCGGGCGGTGTACGGGAGCTGGTGTGGGCGCTAACCCCTCATGGCTTTTCGCTGGGCACCCTCGAGATCTCCCCTTTGAGGAACTGGCATGCTGGTATAGAAGTCCTTTTGACACATGCACATGCACATACTCGTACAGAGTGGAGAGGAGCAGGATGCCAGAAGCCAGGCGGCGGGAGCCTGGGGCGGCGGGGCGCGATGGACGGAGTGCTCACGTACATATTAGCATATTAGCATACGGCACATACAGCTCTAGCCATCATAGTAGACGTCCTGCAGATGCCGGCGCCGGCAAATATCTTAAATATTTATACGTTGTCGGCTAGATCTTTAAGCAGATAGAGTGTGTCATCGTTTCCATGGATGGTTGTCGCTTCGTGAGCTACCGAAGCTGTCTCTTGAAGACATTTGCTTGGCTACTCGTACATGGCAGGCTCTTCAAGGACCACTGAGCTCATCCACCCACGTGAGCACCTCCACCATCCTGGGCACACCGGCAAAGGTGCGCACGCACCACTCGCTCCACACCTCGCCGGTCGCGTCGTTCTCCCGCACCCACTGCAACACCTCCAGTTGCCCGAACCGAGCGGCGTACTGGCAAGTCATCTTGTCCCACGGGCAGCCGTGCTCCCGCGCCCACTGCAACACCTCCAGGTGCCCGGCTTGAGCGGCGTATTGGCAAGTGTGCGAGTTCCACGGGCAGTGGTGCTCCCGCGCCCACTGCAGCACGCGCAGGTGCCCGAACAGAGCGGCGTACGCACACGTTAGGACGTACCATGGGCAGCCATGGTTGTGCAGCCACTGCACCACCTGCAGGTGCCCGCCACCAGCGGCCACACACGTCGTCGCAGCATCCCACGGGCAGCCAGTGTTGTGCAGCCACTCCAAGATCAAGTGGTTTCCGCCACCAGCGGCGTACGCACAGGCCTTTTTTAAACACAGCGGTGGCAGGTGGTACATGAGGTGTCCGGGGGGTGTCGTCTTCGCGCGTTTGGCCCACTGCATGAGCGCGGTCGCCGCCACCGCCGCCGCGCACCCGCGCCCCGCGCCCGCGAGCGAGGCGAGGTCCCTGGGGCCCAGCCGCCGCAACACCTCCTGCTGAAAGAGGTCGGGAAGGTATTCCAGCAGGGGGGCGAGCAGCACCGACGGATGAGGGTCGTCCGGCGCCGCGGTCGTCATCGGATCTGGTGGCGATAGGCGGGGGAAGGCGGCAGCGGCGCGCGTATCTAGCGTTGGCGTTGGCGGGGGGAGTCGGGCGGCGCGCGGAAACTTGTGTCGGGGCGGCGCTCCCCTCGTAGGTTTTTGCTGGGCACCCTCCAGGCGGGAGCTGGCAGGCTGGTATCGAAGTCATGTTTGATACAAGGTGTTGAGTGGAGAACAGATTAAAGTGCAAGAACATGCAAGGCGGCGGCGGGCGGCGCGTGGGCGCGGCGGCGCGATGGACGGAGTCCTCATGATTCGTATTGACACCACAGCGTCTGCAGCTCAAGCTATCAAACCAGACGTCCTCCAGACCATTAGGTGCCCGGGCGGATGTTTCTATGTGTACATACAACGTTGTTGGCAAGAAGATGGTGTAGATGGAGTGCGTCATCGTTTCCGTGTTCGTCGCTTCGTGTGGTACCGACGCCGTCATTGTCCACATGCGGGTTGGGTATACTGAATGCTCTTCACGGCGCACTGAGCTGATCCAGCCACGTGAGCACCTCCAGCTTCCTGGGCCCAGCGGCGAAGAGACGCACGCAACGCTCGTCCCAAACCTCGCTAGTCGTGTCGTTCTCCCGCACCCATTGCAATATCTCCAGTTGCCCGCCCATAGCCGCGTGGATGCAAGTGTATGCCATGCTCCCGTGCCCACTGTAACACCGACAGGTGCCCGCGCTTAGCTGCCCGTGCCGGTGTCCACCTATTCCACGGGCAGTGGTGCTCCCGTACCCACTGCAGCACGCACAGGTGCCCAGAACGAGCGGCGCGCTCACACGCATTTCACGGGCAGCCGTGTTCCCGCGCCCACCTCAGCACATCCAGGTGCCCGCCCGCAGCGGCCGCACACGTCGTCACAGCATTCCACGGGCAGCCGGTGTTGTGCAGCCAGTCCAACACCTCTCGGTTTCCGCCACGAGCGGCGTGTGAACAGGCCTCCTTCAAACACAGCGGTGGGAGGTTGAACCCGTGGATCCATGGGGGTGTCATCTTCGCGCGTTTGGCCCACTGCATGAGCACGGTCGCCGCCACCGCCGCCGCGCATATTTGATTGAGGAGTATACATTGTAAGTAGATGCAAGGCGGCGGCGGGCGGCGCGTGGGCGTGGCGGCGCGATGGACGGAGTACTCATGATACGTATTGACACCACGGCGTCTTCAGCTCTAGCTATCAAACCCAGACGTCCTCCAGGCTATTAGGTTCCCGGGCGAATTATTCCGTGTGTACATACAACGTTGTTGGCAAGAAGATGGTGTAGCTGCAGTGCGTCATCGTTTCCATAGATGGTTGTCGCTCTGTTTGTTCCGATGCCGTCCCTTGAACACATGCGGCTTGGATATACTGGATGCTCTTCACGGCGCGCTGAGCTCGTCCAGCCAGGTCAGCACCTCCTGCATCCTGGGTCCAGCGGCACAGTCACGCACGATGCGCTCGCTCCAAGCCTCGCCGGTCGCGTCGTTTTCCCGCACCCACTGCAACACCTCCAGTTGCCCTGCCCCAGCGGCGTATCTGCAAGTGTATATATCCCACGGGCACCCGTGCTCCCGTGCCCACTGCAACACCGGCAGGTGCCCATTCTTAGCGGCCCACGCCGATGTCACCCAGTCCCACGGACAGTGGTGCTCCCGCGCCCACTGCAGCACACGCAGGTGACCGAACCGAGCGGCGTACGCACATGTCCACCTATCCCACGGGCAGCCATGCTTGTGCAGCCACACCACCATCTCCAGGTGTCCGCCGCCAGCGGCCGCACACGCCGTCGCAGAATTCCACGGGCAGCCGGTGTTGTGCAGCCACTCCAACACCTCCTGGTTCCCGCCGCGAGCAGCATATACACAGGCCTCCCTCAAACACAGCGGTGGCAGGTTGAACCCGAGGAGCACGGGATGTCGTCTTCGCGCGGTTGGCCCACTGCATGAGCGCGGTCGCCGCCACCGCCGCCGCGCACCCGCGCCCCGCCCCCGCGAGCGAGGCGAGGTCCGTGGGGCTCAGCCGCCGCAGCACCTCCGCTTGAAGGAGGTGGGCGGGCAGGTTCCCGAGCACGGGGCCGAGCGGAAACGCCGGGGGAGGGGGAGGGTCGCCCTGCGCCGCAGTCGTCATCGGGTCTGAAGGGGGCGGCGAGGGGACATTGCGCGTAGTGTGCGTTGGCGGCGGTGGCGGCGGCGGTGGTCGTGGATGCGCGGATACTTGCGTGGATGGCCCTCCCCTGGTGGCTTTTGCTCGGCAACCCGGTCCTGAACTCGTACTCTTGGTTCTTCCGAGGAGCTGGCAGGTCAAAATCAATTCTCAAGGAGCCCAGAGTCGTCACCGGGTAGGGGGGCGATACGCGAGGGGCGAGGGATCAGGCGGCGGCGCGTGCGTCAGTGGCCGTGGCGGCGGCTTTCGTGCGGTGCGCGGATACTTGTGGTGCCGCCCCACCCTCGTTCACTCGTGGTTTTTTGCTGGGCACCCTCTGGCTCCTTCTCCGGCGGCGGCGGCGGAGGCGGCGGCGCCCTCAGCCGCGTTAGCAGCGGAAACTTCGATGTCGGTGAGGAAGAGTTGTTTGGTCACCTCCACCAGGCAGTCACCCGCCAGGTTGTAGCGGCGCAAGTTGACTTTTAAAGCAACGTTCGATAGCGGTTCATCATATTTAAGTTTCAAGCGCTTAGTTCCAGGCGCTTTCAATGTGGGTTTGATAGGGTCAACCTGCACCGCCTTACCAGGTCCAGCGGAATACTCACTTCATACTGGTCGTACGCCGTAGCATAGTGACCGACCGACCGCCCTACAATACTTGCCACGTCACATGGTGTCACATAGTGTCACATGGTGTCACATTATGTCATGATGTCACATGGTATCACATAACTCAAGAGATCGTCGTGGATGACGTTGCGAGGCATACCATGACATCCGCCCCCCCCCAACGCCCAGGGCTCGCGCTGATTCACCAGCGCGTTCCGCTTTGCAGGGCCTTTCAAGACTATTCTTTTCAGATTAAATAAGCTTTTTTTCTTGGCATTACATGGGATGATGTGAGGGGCTGCGAATGAAACCGGTTCAAGTTGTGCTGACATAGGATGAAGGGAATGAGTGTGAGGACCTGCCGCTTTGGGAAGACCCCGGGCGTGAAGTCCTCCAATAAGGGTCGTGTACATAACGCTCGCCATATCATCCACCGGTACAGCATCATCCACCGGTACACTATATGGTGGATGACATGGAGAGCACCGGTCTACACTATGTGGTGGATGACGTGGCGAGCACCGGTATAGCATGTGGTGAATGACGTGGCGAGCACCGGGACACTTTGTGGTGGATCACATGGCGAGCACCGGTCATGTATGTTGCCCCCTGCCACAGTGACAGATATGATCGGGTGATCGATAAGGGAGATCGATATGGAATATCGATATGATATCTACCATATCGATATGGTCATCCTGGATATCGATACGGAATATGGGCTAATGATATGGGAGATGACAGTATCGACATGGTCATCTCCCATATCGATATGGGATGGTTCGTCACTCTGCCCCCCGCCTGGAGGCAGAGCGAGCCGATGAACTCGGAGGAGAGCAACGGGTCCAGGCGCAGCACCTTGGAGCAGGGGCTTACACTCGTCCACTCTTCAGCTCAACTTAAGCGCCTTCAGTGTGACAGGGGGTGCAGTCAGGGGTTGTTTCGGGGGTGTTTAGGGGGTGGTAGGGGGTATTAGGGATGTTTAAGGTGTACTTTTGTGTCAGAAACGGCTCAAGTTGAGCTGAAATGGGAACGAGTGTAAGCCCCTGCCTCGGAGATGACGCCGATGCTGACGCCGTCTCCGCGGCGGGGGATGCGCCATATTGGGGGCTGCCTGTCGTACCTCAGCTGGGCGCCGGACCCGTCGGCGGTCAGGTTGTTGGAGGCAAACGTGGAGGCCGAGGAGCAGGGGCTTACACTCGTCCACTTTTCGGCTCACCGTAAGCGCTTTCTGTGGGATAGGGTGTGCAGTTAGGGGTTGTGTAGGGGGTGTTTATGAGTGTCAGGGGGTGTGAGGGGTTGTTTAGGGTGTATTTTGCGTCAGAAACGGCTCAGGCTGAGCTGAAAAGTGGACGAGTGTAAGCCCCTGCCGAGGAGGCGGACACCACCTGGGTGAGCACGTCGCGCCCGGGCACGATCGAGGACGACGATTTCTCCGCGGTGTCCACATACTTGTCAAACTTCGAGTTGAGGAGGCCGCCAAATCTCTGCTGCATCTCTGAACCCGGGGGTTGCTTGACGCGCTTGAAAACCTCTGCCCAGGGGCTTACATTGTTCCACGCGTTAGAGCTCAACTTGAGCACCTCCGGGACACATTCATGAGGTAAGATGGGCTATAGGGTGGACAGAACAGCTCAAGTTGAGCTGACATGGGAACGCGTGTAAGCCCCTGCCTCTGCCTGGATCTGGGTGGTGCGGCGCAGCGCGGCCACCTCTTCGCTCTCCGCGGCGCCGGACGACTCCGCGGAGTCCGTCAGCGTGATGTGGTCCGCGCGCCACACTGCGTTGGGGGCGTTCATGCCGCGGGTCACGAACCAGGGGCTTACACTCGTCCACTTTTCCGCTCAACCTGAGCCGTATCTGACACGAAACGCAACCTGTACACCCCCAAATACCCCCCGACACCTCCTAAACACCCGCAAAACAACCCCTAAACAATCCCTCAATGCACCCCCTATCCCACAGAAAGCGCTTACGTTGAGCCGAAAAGTGCACGAGTGTAAGCCCCTGCCATGAACCACAGGTAGTGCCGCTTGTCGAGGTCATGCATGATGCTCGTCACGTCACTGCCACCCGCGCGCGTGCCGTTGCGAGCCGCGCTCAGGTTGGCGATGCGGTAGCGGGACTGCACCTCCATGACGTAGCGGTGCAAGTTGAAATTGGAAGCAAAACTTTAAACCAGTGTGTCATATTTGAGTTTCAAGGAATTAGTTCAGGGCGCTTTCAACATGGGTTTGATAAGGTCAACCTGCACTGCCCTACCATGATCTCCCACAGCAGCGAGTTGACGTCGAGGTTACGCACCTTGCGGTGGATGAGGCCGTTGGGCTCGATGCGCAGCACCACGCGGGTGATGACGCCCGGGGGGCAGGGTCCGGCCTCACGCCGTCCATCTCAGGGATATTATAGTTGGGTGTAACACGCGGGGGAGGGCGATGTGGTGGGCCTGGTGTTATAGTTTGGTGTAACACCCGGGGGGGGACGATGTGATGAGCCTGGGTGGATGTGGCATGGGGTGGATGTGGCGTGGGGTAGATGTGGCATGGGGGTGGATGTTGCATGGCCCCGCCAGGCGGCCGACGGAGACCTGCAGCGCGCGCCACAGGAAGTGGTGCGAGGCGGGCGTCACGGCCGCGGCGGTGCCGTTGGCCAGCACCACGCGCATCCCGAGCAGCACACCGCGAGAGGACAGGGAGCCCACCGCGGTGTAGCGGCGCAAGTGGAATTTGAAAGCAGAAGTTGACAGCAGTGTATCACACTTTAGTATCAAGCGCTTAGTTCCAGGCGGTTTCAACTTGGGTTTGATAGGGTCAACCCGCACCGCCCTGCCGTGGTGCTCGACCCGTGCGACCCCGTAGCCACCGCGCCGTACCCCAGGGCTTCACACCCAACCCCTTCTAGTAAGACTTCAACTTAAGATCCTTAGAAGTTTTAAGAGCGATCACATCGGCAGTACGAATAGTACAGCCTGTCTAGTCTAGGAGTTAACGCTGCAGTCTACTCCTCACTACTTCCACCCGGCGCTACGCGCGCCCACCCTGAGTGAGGCGCAGACGCCTCTCTGGCTCATGCACTCCTTCCTGTTGCTCCCACGAGCGACAGCTTTTTCGTATCCTGGCAAGTTCGCACGTGTTAATCACACGTTTCTCCAGCGTCCTAGCGTCGTAGTACATCTATCGACACGTGGCAGACTGGAGCAGAGCGTCGCCTCGGTACTGCTAGTACCGTGATGCGGGAACGGGCTCAAGTTGAGCTAGTTGCGCTGAAATGTGAGTAGGGGAGCGCGTATGTGGCGCTGGGATGTGACAGGTGTCACTGGGACGTGACAGGTGTCACTGGGATGTGACAGGTGTCGATGGTATAGAATATGTGGCGCTGGGATGTGACAGGTGGCGCTGGGATAGGACATATGGCGTTGGGTTAAGATATGTGTCACTGGGATGAGCGGCCCCGCCGCCGATGGTTTGGTCGATGAACCAGGGGAAGGTGGGCAGGGTGAACCCCCGCGCGGCCAGCGCGTCGAGCAGGTCCCGCGTCCTCACGCCAGGGGCTTACACTCGTCCACTTTTCAGCTCAACCTAAGCCGTGTTGGTCACACCTCTCCTTGTCCCCCTGTCTAATAGAGTGGGGGGAAATCATGCACCCAACGTATCCCACAAAATGCGCTTAAGTTGAGCCGAAAAGTGGACGAGTGTAAGCCCCTGTCTGACGCCCGCGTCCACCTCCACGGCCATCGCGTCGGCGTCGATGCGCACGGCCTTGTCGGTGATGGAAGTCATGGGAATGTTGACGCCCGTGGAGTCCGTAGCGGCGCAGAACGGCTCCTTCCACCACGAGTGCCCCACTCCAGGGGCTTACACTCGTCCACTTTTCGGCTCAACGTAAGCGCGTTTGCATGGGATAGGGGGTGCATTTAGGGGGTATGTAGGGGTTCTTTGAGAGGTGCCACGGGGTATCAGGGGGTGTTTAAAGGTGTGCTTTTGTGTCAGAAACGGCTCAGGTTGAGCTGAGAAGTGGACGAGTGTAAGCCCCTGCCCCAGTCCCACAGCCTGCACCGCGGTTGCGGCCGCCACAGCGCGTTGCACGTCCGCCTCGCTGCCCGCGCGCGCGATGCGCACCCCGGTGTTGCACGGCCAGAAGCCTTGGAAGTTGGACAGGTCATCGGGCGGCGCCGCGGCCACCAGCGTAGGCCCGGGCCCCGCGGGCAGCAGGGTACCCAGGAGGAGAGACGCCGCGAGCACCCGCAGCAGGCGGGGGCCAGCGAACACGAGGGGGCGCGCGGTGGGCGTGACGTGGCCCATGAGGACGGCGGCGGCGGCGGTCATGGCGGGGGCGGCGGGTGTCTCGTGGACGCGGGCGTGAACGTGGCGGTGTGTGCGGCGGCGTGTGGGTCAAGTTCGCGGCAAACGTGCTGATGTTGTGACGTGCCGGGCTGATGGGACGCTGAGGCGGACCGGCGAGGGCTGCGCGGCGCGACGCGGACTTCGAGCGGCGGGAGTTTAATCCGGTGGAGGCGCGGCAACGGCGTCGGCGTCGGCGGCGGCGGCGGCGGTGTTGGCGGCGACGGCGGCGGCCGGCGGCGGCGTCGGCGGCGGCAGCGGCAGCGCGCAGTGGGGGGGTGATAATATGTGAGCGGGGACTGCGCTCCCACTCGTCCCCAGGTGGGCGGCGAAACCGAAGCTACAAAACGTTCAACAAAACGTTCAACAAAAAACGCCTGTTTGTCAGGGCTCCCTCGCTCTTGCATGGCAAAGTGCGTCAATATGTTAAAAAAACACTTTGACGCACAGTGTTACGTAACACTTTGACGCACTTCGTCATACGAACCTGCTCGCCTTTCGTCGTTTTCTGTGAGAAAGAGCATCCTGAGTTGAACTGAGGAAAAGGAAACAGACTGACAAAATCGCAACGCCGGCCCCCTTCTCCTTCTCCCGAACTCTCCCCCCAACGGCCTCTCACCTTTCGTCTCCTTTGGCACCGACGAAACATGATCATGTGGACGTGCAGGTTCTTGGGGGGCGCCGCTTCCGTCGTACTGTGGTACGGTTCCAGTTCGGGTAACCCGTCGAGCGCGCCGCCGCGGCTGGAGGTCTGGTGCGTCGTCATAATTGGGCACCAGCTGGGGCAAGGCCTTCTTCAGCGCGGGGGTGTTCCTCGCCGGTCGCCGCCGTAGCGCGCCGCGTGAACCGCAATGCCGCGTCGGTGGAGGTTGTCATGGCGCGCTGGTTGGCGGGTGGCTCCAAACGTGCGCCGGCAGTGCGTTAGAAGTGGCGGTGTGCACTGTGGACAGCCAGTCTGGAGTTAGTTCCTAAACTTTTTCCGTAAATTTTGCTGGATTTCTGGAATTCTCCTGTTGAAAAACGGCTGGAGTGCAAACGTGTAACGGAGAGCCCTCGGCAACCTTGGATGAGGAGTGCCACAAGAGGAACTCTATCCCACACAACGACACGCGGCAGCCACGTGGTGTGAGTTTCTGGGATCCCAACCGGCAAGAACGACAAACTTATCCCCCACATCAACACACCGCGGCGCGCGTACCGTATGGCGGGTCGAGAGGGGGCCGGGGACGACCCGCCCCCAACACCCGTTCCACCCGATCCCCAGCCGCTGAGCGTGCCGCCTCCTTCCCCTTCGCTGCCCCCC
>Ga0307489_10000353_pt1 | contig 26889 bp, 38 predicted proteins | sample SB12metaG_FD_202247 | JGI IMG/M metagenome (GOLD analysis project Ga0307489, IMG submission 202247) | Sea-ice brine microbial communities from Beaufort Sea near Barrow, Alaska, United States - SB 1.2 | ecosystem: Environmental > Aquatic > Marine > Coastal | place: USA: Alaska | collected... | reverse complement strand
ATCTCGACAAACTCACAGTCGCGTTTGTCCCAGCCATGCACAGCGCCACTGCCCGTCCACCCGACAGCGAGCCCAGCGGCCTCGAGCGATTCAGTCACCATGCTCTGGATGCGTTCCTTCTCTTCATTGCTCACGGAGTCGATTGTGATAATGTCATTGCGCTTGCGCTTGTTTGACGTCGAACCCGGGCAGGCTCCAAACCCCTGCACAATAAGCCTGTGTGGCTCAGGACAGGTGGTTTTGAAATGAGGGTAAATCCATCCCAGGACGGTCACCAGGTACTCGTTTGGGCATCTGTGAAAAATCGCGGTGAGAATGAGATCGGAAACATGCTCAAGGGGACTAGTGTCCAGAAAGCGCATTTGGTCAGGCTCGTCGACCATCAGCTTCGCCGATCCGATGCAGCGGTCCACTCCAGACTGGTAGGAGGAGATATCGAAGACGTCCTTTGCGAACCAAGGGTATTCTCCAGAATGCAGTTTCGGAAGAACTTCTTGCAGCAGAAACTGCTTTGCTTGAGAGGTGTTCTTGAAAATCGCCCCGACCACGTAGCCGCGCCACGACGGTTTCCATGCAAGCCCTCGCCGCCGCCACCAACCCCGCCGCCGCCGATCGCCCCCCGGACCGCTACATCGTGCGCCCCGCGGGCGTGCTCGCCGATATTATGGGAGCGGCCGAGCTGGGAGAGGACGAGTTGTTGCTCAGGCTGCGGGAGCTAGGGTTAATAACCTACCCGTCGCCGCTGCTCAGGGGGCTGCTCGAGAAGCTGCCCGAGGTGCTCGCGGCGGAGGTGCTGCCGTGGCTTGATCCCACGGATGTCGTCGTGCTCGGGCAGGTGGCGCACGCGTGCCGTGCGGCGGTGGTGGCCTTCGGCGTGCCGCAAGAAGAGGTGGAAACGTGAGCGACGATAGCGACGACGAGGGCACTGGGGGAGGGCCACTTCTCCTCAGGGTTATGGAGCTCGTCGGGTCCGTCGAGCGGCTAGCTTGGGCCAAGGAAAGGGGGTGCCCGTGGGATGAAGAAGTCTGCGCGGACGCCGCCGTCTGCGGGAACTTGGAGGTACTGAGGTGGGCGTGGGAGCGCCGTTGCCCGTGGGACTCTCAGGTTTGTTCGTTTAGCCGCCTGGGGTGGGCACCTAGAGGTGCTGCAGTGGGCGCGTGCGAACGGGTGCGAATGGAACGTGCTGACGTGTCTGTACGCCGCTATGGGAGGGCACTTGGAGGTGCTGCGGTGGGCGCACGAGCATGTTTGCCCGTGGGATGCATCCATTTGTATGCACGCCGCGGTGGGCGGGCACCTGCACGTGTTGAAGTTTGCGCGGGAGCACGGCTGCCCGTGGGATTGTTGGACGTGCTCATTCGCAGCCATAGGCGGGCACCTGGAGGTGCTGAAGTGGGCGCGGGAGCATCATTGCCCGTGGGACGAGCAGACGAGCTATCACGCCGTGCGTGGTGAGCACCGGGACGTGCTGAAGTGGGCGCGGGAGCATGGCTGTCCGTGGACTGCGGAGACGCGTGACGCGGCCGCAACAAAGGGATACTGCGACAACCTCGCTCTATCCGTCTAAGGCCGACTGACGCAGCTGAATGCCAATATCTCAACATCATGCGCTGAGAGTGGAGATCAGGTCGTAGACGACACAGCCAAATAATGATAAATGGATGACGTATGACGATGGGCGTTCCTTTTCACTGATCCTCCTTCCTTCCTCAAGCGTTGTTAAAAAGATGCTAGACCTGCCACGACTAACGCGTGTTGTGGATCGACGTCTAAATGCACACACACAATGCCGACACTTCAGCGCGCGAGTGGATCACTTGTGCCACCGTTGCTCGCCCTGGGATGTATGAAGGTAGCGCTCCGACCCTATCCTACGAGTAATCTAGAGTCCACTTCACCAGAAGTACGCTAGTTCTGTAGGCATTCGCCACGTCTGCGTCATGACATCACAGGTGGGTGCCGGCAGCCTGCTCGCCTCGACGCGCGTGCGACGGACGCACAAGTATGTAACTTAATTTGAGCATGCTAACCCCTTTTCCGTTCAGGTCCAGTGTGAAATTGACGTTCTTGAGTTATGTGCTAATCCATAACCTACCCTAGCCTATCATACGAGTAAACACGAGTCCGCTTCACTAGAACTACGCTACATCGGCAGGTATACGCCTCAACGCCACGTCTCAGTCAGGACATCAAAGGCAGGCGCAGGCTGCGTCCTCGCCTCAACGCGCATAAGGCGGACGAACAAGTACGTAAATCAAGGTTAGATATGATGATGCCAGCCCCTCCTCCGTTCAATTTCGGTGTAAAATCGACGTTCTTGGGTTCTGTGCTAATCAATAACTGTATCTTACCCTATCTAAGAGTAAACTGGAGTCCCATTCACCAGAACTACGCTAGTTCAGCAGGCATACGCCTCAACGCCACGTCTGAGTGAGAACATCAAAAGCAGGCGCCGGCTGGCTCTTCGCCTCGACACGAGTGCGGCGGACGAGTGTGTACCCACTACCCGTAGCTTAAGGTTATATTGTATTATGCCAAATCTCCCTCCGCTCAGCTTCAGTGTAAAACTGAGGCTGTTGAGTTACGACCACTTACCACTGATCGTATCCTACCTATCCTACGAGTAAACTAGAGTCCCATTCACCACAACTACGCTAGTTTGGCAGGTATACACCTCAACGCCGCGTCTGAGCCAGAACATTAAAGGTAGGCGCCGGCTGGCTCTTCGCCTCAACGCGCGTGCGGCGGACGAGTGTGTGGGCGTCGAACAGAATCTGCGAGTGGTGGACAAGTGGGTGAGTGCTTCTCGGATGAATGAAAAGGCTAGCGTGTACCGCATGCGGTTGAAAATCGACACGAGAGGGACGTGTGTATGAAGAGGCATCAGGCTCTCGCCCTGGCCCCGGTGACGTATTTCCGGGAGGGTTCCCCGACTTACCCGCCCAGGCTCTGGGCTCTTCTCAGGTGGGAGCTCGTAAAAGTTCTCCAGTTGCTTGACGGATGAGAACCCATGCTCAGGGACTTATGCTCGTCCACATCACAGCTCAACCTTGAGCCGTTTCTTTCACTCAAACCCTGCAACCACCCAACGGTTCCCACAGAAAGTGCCCACGTGAAGCAGAAAAGTGGACGAGTGGAAGCCTGTTGTCACTGAAACCCGGCAACCACCCAATGTTTCCCTCGAAAGGTGATCACGTCAAGCTGAATTGCGGACGAAAATCAGCCCCAGCCCGGCTTCAATGACAGAAACGGCTGAGGTTGAGCCGAAAATTAGACGAGTGTAAGCCCCTGCCCGTGCCCCTGGTAGAAGCGCATAGCGCCCTGATCAGATTCGATGACATGCAGGAACGCCACCTCACACCCGTGCTCAGGGGCTTACACTCGTCCACTTTACGGCCAACGTGAGCACTGTTTGTTGAATGCGTCCATTGGTTACAGGATTTCAGTGTCAAAAATGTTTCAGGTGGAGCTGAGAGGTGGACGAGTGGAAGCCCCTGCCCGTGCTCCACCTCCGCCCTCGACACAACCCGATCCAACAGCTTGCTCGCTATTCCTAGACGTCTGTGCGACTCTGAGACGCCGGAGGACAGGGACACACACACACATGGCAATAGCCAAGATTGAGCGATATTCCCGAGGAGCGCAACACCAGGTAGGGCGGTGCAGGTTGAACACGGTTGACACCGGTTGAATCCATTGAAGGCATCTGGTTCCAGCGCTCCAACCTAACAAGTGATGCACCGTCGCAAACATTGCTTGCAGTGTCAACGTCAACTTGCGCCGCTGCAACTGGGCGCCTAAATGGACCTTGAACCAGTTGAGATTTGACGCGACCCAACCTAGAGTGAGGATGCACACGTAGGGCGTCGGTGGCCGCAAAATACCAAGATGTAGCGGCGCAAGACCGCAAGTTGAATTTGAAAGCAACATTCGAAAGCCGTTCATCATATTTTAGTGACTAGAGATTAGTTCCAGGCGGTTTCAACTTGGGTTTGATAGGATTAACCTGCACCACCCTACCAAGAACGCCACCCGATAACGATGCCTCCGTGCGCTTGGGGAGCCAGCGCTTGATGTCGGCGTCCTCCTCCTTGATGCAGCGGCGCAGGTTGAAACTGAAAGCAAAACTTGAAAGCAATTTATCGTATCTTAGCCTCATCGTCAAGCTGATTAAGCAGATAGTCTTCTTTAGACATAACCCTAAACCTTTTGCAATCATATCATATGTGCAAGAGCTGACACCAGGCGCTCTCAACATGGTACGGTTCAACCAGGCGCTCTCAACATGGGTTTCAACACGGTTCAACCTGCATCGCCCTACCTTGATATCGGACGTCTTGCGCGCCTGAGCTGTCACCACTCCGATCATCGCATCCGCCGCCTCCGCCTCCCCCTCGCTCGACATCCCGGGGTGTCTGGGCTGACGCTGCATCGCGGCCAAGGTGATTATTCTGCACGAGGTAAATATGTGAAACACGTGGCCAGGTCAGGAAGGGGGATGCGGCGAGTGTGTACGGTTACCCAGGTACATTATGAGCAGACAGTCAGGTTGAAAGGCCCTAGGTGACGTGAATGGAAGCTGTTAAACTCAGTGTCGGATCTGGTATCGAGGGTATGGTGTCGAATCACGTTCGACCAATCAGAACTGTCCATTACGAGAATCGCACTGACCGCCTCGCCAAATGTTCGACCAGGTCGCCATCCTTGAGTCAATAGACCTCCGATTTCGAGGAGATAAAAAGGACTAGTCCTTCCTACACTGAGTTTAAGCCTTGGTACGCACCTGTGTTCCTCGGCAAGGACACCCGCGTAGAAGTCGTCATCGAACTCGATTGGGAACAGTTCACGATGGCAAGCCTGCGGCAAGAGGGTGTATTTTGAAGAAAGTTAGGATACATAAATTGGAGTCAGCGTCGGTTGTAATTGCGTAGGAGCTCTCGTCTGGTGTCATTCTCTCTGTACACTGAGAGAGGAAGGCCGTAGCATTGTGACGCGGGAATGTGGCGTTGGCAATAACCCGCGGCAACGACACATCAGGAGTCAGACGATCCACCGTCTCCCCGCGGGTGAGCGTCTGGAGTCTCCGTCACAAGGTTGAGTCGCCAACCGGCACCCGAAGTCAGTTTTGGATGTCGTCTGGCACGCCCCAACCGGCCGCCACGCGCAGCTTTCAATCCCCCACTGCCCGCCCCGCCACCTGCCACACCCCCACTGCCCGCCCCGACACTTGTCGTGCCCCATCCCCACTGGACGCCCTGCCACCTGTCACGCCCTGTCTGGAATGTGGAAGAGGACCCCGCGCGGGCGCTCACCTGGCACTGCTCCAGGTCACTCGGCCGCAAGGGTCGGTAGTAAATGTCGTTGTCGGCGGCCGGCGCCGTCGCCGCCGCCGCCGCCGCCACCGCAGCCCCCTCATCCGCCTCCCCCGACCCCGCCGCCGCCGCCGCACCACAACCTTCGGGTTCCGTCGCCTGCACGCCGCGGTGAAGAATCGGTGCCGACTCGGACTGTCCTCCGAGGGCGTCGCGGCCATCATCCCCCACCGGCAGTGCCTTGTGGTGGGGGAGCCGCACGCGTGAGGAGGAGAAGGATGAGGAGGAGGAGGAGGAGGAGGCGGCGGAGGAGGCGGAGGAGGAGGCGCGGAGCGTCGTCGAGGCGGCACGGCGGCTCGCCAGCGTCGTCGCCCTGTTGGCCCAACCCCGGACAGCACCCACGACCGCACTCTCAGAAAAAGCCATCATTTATCAGCGAGGTGTCAATTGTGTAGCTCAGGTGCGAGTGTGTTGAGTTGCGGACAGCCAACCGCCAAAGACTGACAGTCGTCGCCTGAGAGCTGCGTGCAACAAACCTCTCCAGCAACGCCGCTGCCGTGCCGCAGTGGGTTGTGCGCACAGCTCGGAGGATTTAGCTCTTTGGGACACGTGCAGAGTGTATGCGCGAATCCGGTGGGGGGCATGGTCTTGCCCCCCAATCGGATTGTATGTGGCGACGAGTCGTTGCCGTCTGCTGCGCGCGTGGGAAACGTCGTTCAGGCGGGTAAATAAGTAAAGGTCGTTGAAGGTCGTTGAAGGTCGTTGAACTGTTCAACCGATATTTTGTCAGGTGCTCAAGATACGGTGTCGCACCTCCCCGCCACACCAGCCGTCACCACCGCGGCACCACGTGTACGCATCCGTGTTCGCACGAGTCACCGAATACTGCACGCCACCGGGCCGAGCGCGGGGGCAATATCGTGTTCTGATCAGCCCTGAGCCCGAACGCCGGTTGGATCGCAAAAACTCGTTGGCGCGGGGTGCTCATTGATTCACACGTGCGGTCGGGGTTCTTGACCCGGGGGGGACCGTGGTGTGCGTGGTACGTGGTTACCCGACGAACACGCTCAAGGCAGGGCGGTCATCGAGAACAAGCACTCGACCGACGTTGAATCTCCTCCTACTCCTCCGTGTACTCCGTGCGTGTGCATGAGCGTTCGTGACCCTCAAGTCTTGACAAGCTATGACGATTGCTTGCGCACGTTCTCGTTGACCCTCCTGCAAGGCGTGCTACGAGGCGCCCGACTCGCTGCGGCAGCGCACGGCACCGACGGCGAGGGGCCATGTCGGCGCTTATGGACAGCACGCGGACGCTAGGGGTGCCCGGGGGCAGCTTCTACGCGGAGCGCAGTGGCGGCGGCGACTCGTTCGTGAATGGGGGCGGGTCAACCATCACAGACTGCAACTTGGACAGCGATTTGTCCAGCGACATCAGCAGCAGCAACATCGTGACGTGCACCGGGCGCATGAGCGAGTACCAGGTGCGTTACCCGTCAGTCCGTGGGTCATTGATAGCCTGCACCCGACCGACGTCGGAGCATGACTCACCTTCAGGGTCAGTGCTTATACAGACGCGTGGGCTCGGTTTGTTGACATGACTCAACGTCGGTCAGTACTTTTCTCACGCACCTGCTTGTTACTCTGCGCCAGCATGAGCGGATACTAGGTGCGCACCGGTACTGTAGAGAAATCTCGTCGCCACTCCGAACCTTTCGATCGGATCAACAGGGGTATCTTCACCGCACGTCCACTCATTGAATACCGTCCCGCGACCGCCCCGAGCGCGCGGGGAAACCACTATCTGACACTTGTTATATTTCCGCGTGAAAGTCAAAGAAGCTTTAATCTTTGCACGTGAAGGTGCCTGGATGGCCACGGAGCGCGTGCGCCCCTTCGCCATTTGCATTGGTCGTCATCCGCGCTCACGATGTCTTCGCTCGGGGTGTTAACGACGCGCGTTCACCCAGCCGACACCGTCTCGCGGCCGCCGTGAGTGCAACCTGTATTATGTGATACATTGTATTTGTTTGCTCGTGAAAGTCAAAGATGCCTGGATGGCCCGGGAGGGAGCCCGTGCGCGTCTTTGCCATTTGCATCGCTCGTCACCCACCCTCCACGTCGCGGGCCGGCGTTCTGCCGACACGACAGGGAACGGAGCTGACGTTTTGTGACCTCCCCGGCGCCACCCGCCCGCCCCGTCTACAGCTGCAAACGGTGATTGGGAGCGGCAAGTTCTCCACGGTGTGGAAGGCGTTGCATCTGCCGAGGTAAGGCGGTGCAGGTTGACTCTAGATTGTCCCAGGCGGACCTCAGGTTGAACCCAGGTTGACCGTAGCATGGCCGTGCTTGGTGTCGGCGCTTGAAGCTAAAACATGATGAACCGCTTGCAAACCTTGCTTTCAATTTCAACTCGTGCCGCTACACCGAGCGGGAAGACAGTGGCGGTGAAGAAGGTGCAGATCTTTGAGATCATCGATACCAAGCAGCGCACCGACTGCATCAATGAGGCGGGGCCGGGGGCTGCTGCGGCGTCAACCCGAAGCCCTGGCCCTGGCCTGCTACACCTAAATGACTATTTGTGCATTCTCCTCCCGGGCTTCGCCACTCGTTCCCTGACTGCTCGCTCATGGTGTACCGGTGTCCCCGCACACACTCATCGCGTCCTCGTCCCTGGTCTGACGAGCCGTCCAGACTGTTTGCTCATGGAGTACGGGTACGGGCGCACACGCTCGCCGCCTCCTCCTCCCTGGTCCGACACGTAGCCCCCTTCCCAGCTAAACTGAATCTGTTATCGAGTGTTTGGCCCTGCACTACGGTGAAGCTGCTGCAGTCGCTGGACCACCCCAACATCATCCGCTACATGGACTCCTTCATCGAGGACAACGAGCTAGTGATCATGCTGGACTTCTGTGACTGCGGTAGGGCTTGACAGATGATGCTCGCCACGTCATCCGGTGCCAGTGCAGCCACCTGTCACGCCTCCACTGGCCGCCCCGCCACCTGTCACGCCTCCACTGGCCGCCCCGCCACCTGTCACGCCTACACTGGCCGCCCCGCCACCTGTCACGCCTCCACTGGCCGCCCCGCCACCTGTCACGCATGCACTGGCCGTCCCGCCACCTGACACGCCCCCACTGGCCGCCCCGCCACATGTCAGGCCTCCACTGGCCGCCCCACCACCTGTCATGCCCCCACTGGCCGCCCCGCCACCTGTCACGCCTCCACTGGCCGCCCCACCACCTGTCACGCCCCCACTGGCCGCCCCGCCACCTGACACACCTTTTGAATCAAGAAACGAGGGTCTACTGTGGAAGATGACGTGGCGAGCGTTATCTGTCAGGCCCTAGACTGCGGCGACCTGGGCAATCTGGTGAAGGAGAGGAGTTCACTCAGCACGCCGCTCACGGAGGGTGATCTGTGGAACATCTTTAGCCAGCTGTGCAGCGCCGTGGCGCATATGGTGGGGCTTCACACGGCTAGGCCCGAGCCATTCTACCCAATACTCACGTCAGTGATGTGTCATTCGTTTCAATACCCTCGTCAGTATGGTGCCATTCTACCCAATATCCACGTCAGTATGAAGCCGTTATACCCAACGCCAACGCCAGCCGCTGACGCAGGGTGACCTGTGGAACATATTTAGCCGGCTGCAGTGCCGTGGTGCATATGGTGGGACCTGTGGCATATGGGGGACCTGTGGCACTACTCACTGCATGTCGAACCCTCGTTTGCTGTGATGAGTGTCATCCTGTGACGCGGCCATCGCGTGTGTTGTGGCTCTCATGTCAGCACACGCACCGCATCATGCACCGCGACATTAAGCCGTCCAACGTGTTTTTGTCTGCCGACGGCGTCGTCAAGCTGGGCGACCTGGGACTGAGCCGCTACTTCAGCAGCAAGACGCAGCAGGCGCAGAGCATGGTCGGCACGCCGTACTATATGTCGCCCGAGTGCATCCGGGGGCAGCCGTACGAATGGAGCAGCGACACGTGGAGCTTGGGCTGCCTGCTGTACGAGCTAGGCAGGGGTGTTAATGAGAATAAGCACTCGACCGACGTTGAATCCACGAAACCGATATCAGACCGTTTTTCATGGCGAGGATAAATGCTCATACGATGGTCCAGAGGCCGATCGGCCACCACGAACGAATCCTCGCCTCTGTATGAGCATCCACCATGAATGTGAGTCATGCTCCGATCTTGGTCGAGTGCTTTTACTCAATGACCCTGCTGCTGGGCGCGCTGCGCAACCCGTTCTTCCGCAGCGGCCTCAACTACTACACGCTGGGGAAGCTGATCACGTCCTGCGAGTTCGAACCCTTGCCGCCGAGCTGCTCGACGGAGCTACGGCAGCTGGTGGTAGGGACTGATGGATAGCGCTCGCCACGTCATCAGACGCATTTTGAACCCTCCATTCTTGATTTGAATGTCATTTTCTGACGTGGCGAGCATTGTCCATCATATCCATCAATCCCAACGGCACCATAGGGACTGATCAATAGTGCTGGCCACGTCATCTCACGCATTGTGTGCCCTCCTTTCTTGAGTTCAGTGGCATCCTATGACGTTGCGCGCACGATCCATCAGTCCAGCTAGATGGCATCCTTTGACGTGGCGAGCACTGTCCAACAGTCTCTAGCTGGTGGCTGCGATGCTGCAGCAGGATGCGGCGAAGCGGCCGCACCTGAAAGAGATCATAGCGTACTCGGAGAAGTGCAGGGTCAAGTACACCAGCCTACAGCACCGGCAGTGAGAGTTCGAGAGTGTTCCTGGTCTAGATACAGGCTGTACTAATCGTACTGCCGATATGTTCGGTGGGGGATGTCGGGTGGGCATTCCGCTCGTCCAATTTCAGCTCACATGAGCATTTTTTGTGGGATACATTGGGTGGTTATGGTGACGTGAACGGCTCCGGTTGAGCTGAGATGTGAACAAGTGCAAACCCCTGGTAGCTGGGTTGGTTGGAGGGAGGGTTTACCAGCAGTGGAGGGGTCTCGGGTGTTGCGATTAGGTTGGAGGAGGGGGGTGTATTAATTAATATTTATGGTGGGGTTCCAACAGTTCGCCGCAAGTCTGTTGGTTGTTTTAGGGGGTCATGCGGGGGCAATGTGGGGGTAATGTCGGGATGAGGGTATTGACACAAAGTGTGCGAGGGTTGTGCAACCTTCTTGTATTAGCACGATATTTTTGTAGCCAAGCCACGCGGTGAGGTGCGCAATTGGAAGTGGGGAGTGTTTTTGATTGCGCGACAAGTCTTTAGTCGAGTCTTGTCTTGTTATTTATCTTTTAATTTACATATGTGATTGCTTGATTGATTTCGCTCGCACCACACGACTGGACACGACAGGACACAGGAGTCACAGGAGTCCTAGAATGTCACAACCTGAGACATGGTCCGCTACTTGATGGGGCATTCCCCAGACACTACACTGTCTTCTAACTCTGCGAAGGAGTGGCAGGAACGACAAGCGTCGACTGCGCTACTGCGTCGCCGCCCGCGTCGTTGCCGCCGTATCGCCGAAAGCCCTAAACCCGCCGCCACCGCCGCCGCCATTGCCGCTGCCACTGCCACGTGTCTTACACAGTGAGCCGAGGGGACTACGGTGTAGCACTGATCAGTGTCGGTCGGACAGTCCGAGTGTCATGAGTCACAGGAGTGATTCGAGTGACAGTGGTCTACTGTGCAGGTGCGTTGCCCCCGCCGTTGCCGCCGCCGCCGTTGGCGCCGCCGGCTTGGGAGTTGTCGCGCGTGTTCTGAGCCACCGTGTTGGGGCACGTCCGTGCCCCGTCCGCTGCCGCTTTATGAGCCGCCGCCGCCGCCAGACGACGATGAATAGATATGTGTCTTAACAAGTGGAGCTGAGGAGCACTACGCTGTAGTACTGGTCAGTGTTGGTTGGACAGTTCGAGTGGCATCAGTGACAGGGGACTATTGTGCGGTTGCGTTGCCACCCGAGCCATCGTGCAGTCGTAGTGACCGGGGACTACTGTGCGGGTGCTGGTGCGCCGCCACCACCGTCGGCGCCGCCGACCTGATAGTTATCGCGCGCGTTCTGAACCACCGAGTCGGGCGGTGGTGCGTGTAGGCGACGACGAATAGATATATGTCTTACAAAGTGAGGCCGAGGAGCACTACGCCGTAGCTCTAGTACTGGTCAGTGCAGGTTGGACGTTCCGAGTGACGGGAGTGGTATGAGTGACAGGGGTCTATTGTGCGGGTGCACCGCCGCCCGCGCCGCCGCCGCCGGGATCGGTACCGCCGACCTGATAGTTATCGCGCGCGTTCTGAACCACCGGGTTGGGCTCTGAGCTCCGACCACTGCCGCTGTATGAACCGCCACCGCCGCCGTACGAAGCCCCGCCGCCGCCGCCACCGCCGCCGCCGCCCCGGTTGTCGTACTGAGGAGGGCCGCCGCCGCCACCACCGTACCCGCCACGGTTGTTGTAACCCCCCGGCCCACCGCCACCGCCGCCGCCGCCGAAGATTAGGGCCCGGCGGATATTGCTCGCCAAATCACCGGATGCCATTTGGGCCCGGCAGACATTGCTCGCCACGTCATACGATGTAATATGACTTATGAAACGAGGGTTCAAATGCTGGTCGATGACAGGGAGAGCAACATTTGTGTTGTCCCCACTGTAAGACCAGATATTGCTCCCTGCGTCATGGGCTGCAATGTGACTCAAGACACGAGGGCTCGAAACGCGTGTCGACGACGTGGCGAGCAATATGTATGTCGTCCCCACTGTTCCCACTGTAATACCCCATATTTGTGTTGTCACCATAATACCTACCTTGGCCGCCGCCACCGAATGATTGCCCGCCGCCGCCGCCCCCGTAGTCGCCGCCACCGCCGTAGCCGCCGCCACCCATGGACGGGCGCTCGTTGTACCCGTCTCCTCCGCCGCCTCGTGGCGGGGGGGCGCCGCGCGGGTCGCCAGTGCGTAGAGCCTGAGAGATATTGCTCGCCACGTCATCGAAAGCCATTAGATTCAAGAGACCAGGGTTGGCAATGCCTTGGACGACGTGGCGGGCATTATCTGTTAGGCCCCAGAGGGTGGAGGGGAAATTACGCGGGGGGCAAGTGAGGTTGGAGACGATGGGTGTGATGACGTGGCGAGGAATCACTGCCAGGCCCTACCGCCGCCACCGCCGCCGCGGTTGTCATACTGAGGTGGGCCGCGGTTATCGTATTGCCCAGGCGGGGGGCCGCGATCATCCCGGGGATCCCGCTGCGGGGGCCCTGGGGGGTACCCGCCCGGACCGTCGCGGCGATCACCGCCACCTCCGCCGCCGCCGCCGCCGGAACTTAGGGCCAGGCAGATATTGCTTGCCACGTCACAGGATGCACTTGACGCAACATTCGAAGCTTCAATTTGCGTGTGGATGACGTGGCTAGCAATATTCGTGTTGTCCCCACTATAATACCCACCTCCGCCGCCGCGGGGATCGAACTGCTGGGGGGGGCGGTCGTAGGGCGAGGGGCCTCCCCGGCCGGGGGACGGACCGCCGCGGTCAGGCCCACCATACCCACCTCCACCCAGGGTCTTACACTCGTCCATTTCTCAGCTCAACCTGAGCCGTTTTTGGCCACTAAACTCGGCCAAACAACCAATGTGTCCTTGAAATAGTGCTCACGCGAAGCCGAAAAGTGGATTGGTGTAAGTCCCTGCCGCCTCCGCGATCGGGCCCGCCGTATCCACCTCCACCTCTGTCATCATAACTGCCGCCGCCACCCCTGGGGTCACCCCCTCTGGGGTCGCCCCTAGGATCGCCTCTTGGGTCGCCGCCACCCCCGCCGCCGCCCCGGTTATCGTACTGAGGAGGGCCGCGGTTATCATACTGCGGGGGGCCGCGTGGATCATACTGTTGCGGTGGCGGGCCGCGTTGATCATACCCGCCGCCGCCGCCCCGCCCGTAATCCTGCGGGGGCGGCCCGCCTCCACCGCGGCCGTAATCCAGGGACTTACATTGTCCACTGTTCAGCTCAGCGTATCCCCTTTCCAGCTCAGCGAATGAACTGTCCATTTTTCAACTCAGCGTGTGCACTTTCTATGTGTGTTTCCATTGACAAAAACGGCTCAGGCTGAGCTGAGAAGTGGATGAGTGTAAGCCCATGCCGTAATCCTGCGGGGGAGGGCCCCGGTTGTCATACCCACCGCCACCGCCGCCGTATCCACCGCCGCCCCGCGAGTCCTGAGGTGGCCCGCCCCGCGAGTCCCGAGGTGGGTACCGATAGCCAGGGGCTTACACTCGTCCACGTTTCAGCTCAACGTAAGCGCTTGCTGCGGGTCAGGGGGTGCATATGGGGGATGTTTAGGGGGAGTTTAGGGGGCGTTTAGTACGTGACAGGGGGTATTAGGGGATGTCTAGGGTGTATTTTGTGTCAGAAACGGCTCAGGTGGAGCTAAAATGTGAACGAGTGTAAGCCCCTGCCCGTAGCCTCCCGGGGGAGCGCCGTACCCGCCTCCTCCCCCCCGCGAGTCTTGCGGGGGTCCGCGCGAGTCTTGCGGGGGGGGCTGGCGGTAGTTGGAGGGCGGACCGCCGCCGTCGAACCCCTGGGAGCAGGGGCTGGCAGTGGTCCACTTCTCAGCTCAACTTGAGCCGTGTCTGGCACAAGAAGACACCCTACACACCCTTAAACACCCCCTTAACATGGGCTACACAACCCCTACGCGCACCCCCTATTCCATACAAAGCGCTCACGTTGTGCTGAAAAGTGAACGAGTGTAAGCCCCTGCCTGTGCGCGGTTGTCGAAGGCACCCTGACCGCCTCCGCCGCGCGGGGCGGGGCCGCCGTCGCCCCGCTCCTTAGCCTGGCAGCAGGGGCATTGTTAACAAGCACTCGAACTCAGTTCAGGCGTGCCCGTATGATTCACCTTCAGGGAGAATGCTCAGGCAGACCGTGCCTGAGCGGAGAAGGAGGAGATTCAAGTCGGTCGAGTGCTTGCTCTCAATAGCCCGCCTCGAACCGAGATCGGAGCATGACTGACCCGCGAAAGAATGCTACAACATGGCTCGTCAGAACACAACGTCGGGCGAATGCTTTGATTTCGTGCGTGTTCTCAACAGCCCCCGCCTGGTTCACTGTGATCTGCCGGCCTCCCAGCTCTCTGCCATTCATCCGCTCGATCGCGGTGAACATGGACTGCTCCTGCGCGAACGCCACGAACCCGAAGCCGCGGCTGCGCATGCTCTCGCGATCTATCACCACCTTACTGAAGGTAACCTCGCCGAACTCGGCGAAAGCGCCCGCCAGGGCCTTCTCATCGTACTCCCTGTGCGACCAGCGAAGGGAAGGTTAGTTTCGCCCAGCTGCATCGTAATAGTATTTCCCTTGTGATCCAAATTGTTGGTCACGAGTAGGGTGCAGGTACGCATGGGAAGGGGGGGGGCTACTCGAACGATCATGTAGCACCTGACAGGTATGGTATGACGGCGCTGGGCACTCATGCCCGGCGCTGCCACCCTCACCACGAGCTCTTGGTCACTGCCGACCGATCACCAAAGAGGACCTGACCTCTCTACAGCTGTGCGCGGGATTATGAAGCTGGGGGTTCACGCGGTGGACCAGAGCGGGGGCGGGGCGCACCATGGTAGTCCGCCCACGAATATGCGAAACCTGTCGCCCATATCGCAGGTATGCGTGCGACGGTGGTCGAAGAGCTACGCGCCTTCGAGTGTGTATACTGCGCAGATGGTGCGGGCGGCGGGCATTCCTTCCGCAGTTTGCCACGCTGTCGTTTTTCTTGTTCAGGTTTAGGTTTTCGGGTTCTCAGGTTTAGGGTTTAGGGTTCGGAGTTTAGGGTTTCTTTGGTTTCACGAGTTGACGTGCTGCTGCTGTGCGCTGTGGACAAGCTGAAGCCGTGCGCGCGTCGGGGCGGAGTCATATCCGCGGCGTATCATCATGGCGGGGTCACCAAAGTCGTTGGCGGCAGGGGCTGCGGGGGCGCGCGGGCGAGGCGGCGGAGGCAAGACAAGCGGGAGCCAGCTCGTGTGCTTCGCCATAGCTCTCGGGTGCATCGTAGGAGGCATCGCCGCGACGCTGGACCGGCGCGCGGCGGCGGCGGCAGCGACGGCGTCAGAACTCGGGTGGCAGGGGGAATATCAAGGGCAAGCGCTCGGCCGACGTTGAACCTCCTCCTCCTCCTCCATCATCCGTATGCTCCTCGCGTCTGTATCAGCAATCCCCCTGAAGGTGAGTCGCCCGTGGGATTGATATGACGTGCGGGATGGGCACTCGCCGCTCGCGGTGGGCACCTTGAGGTGCAGCAGTGCGCATGCTCCGATCTCGGTCGAGTGCTTATTCTCAACGACCCTTCTGCGAGGATGCCGGAGCACATAGCCCGTTCCGATGATCCCGCGGTGAAGCTGTCATACCGCCGCGAGGTCATCGCCAGGTCTATAGAGGAATGGCGAGCCGCGGTGGATGCGTTGGGGCTATCTGCCAAGTTCACGCTCGACGCCGGGCCTCTGGGTGCCGACGGGCCGGCGGGACCGGGGTGGGCGGCGGCGGGCGCGGCGGGAGCGGAGACGGGGGCGGCGGCAGCAGCAGGAGCGGGGGCGGTGGCGGCGGGGGTGTCGGCGGCAGCCAGGTTGTTGGGCTCAGGTGCTGGCGCCGAAGATCCCGGGGGTGCCTTGGCGCTGACCCCCGAGCCTGCCCTGCCCACCGACGTGACTGTCGACAAGGATCTTCGGGACCTGATTATGAAAACACGCAGCGCGGACAAGGGCGAGGTGATGCTGGGCCTGGCCAACGGGGCAGGGACTGATGGATAGTGCTCGCCACGTCATAGGATACTGATGGATAGTGCTTGCAACTTCATAGCATGTCATCTGACTCAAGTGACGAGGGCTCAATATGCGTTTGATGACGTGGCGAGCACTATCCATCAGTCCCTAGAACGAGGTGATGATCTGCAAGAACCCCATGATATGCTGGTGGAACGGGGGGAACATCCTGGAGAGCTTTCTGGACGTCACGTGGCAGGGGGGATATTGGTGACACAAGCACTCGAACGACATTGATTCAATTACCAAGTCCACGCGTCTGTGTGAGCATTCACCCTGAACGTAAATCACGCTCCATTATTGGGCGAGTGCTTGTTGTCAATGACCCTCCTGCGTGGAGGCGGCTGGGTGTGCGCAATCTCATCATCGCCGTGCTGGACGATGAGACCACCCTGTACATGAAGGCAGGGAGCTGACAAGCGAACCTGCGCGTGTCTGTGGAATCTGCCTCTGCAACCTGGCTCGTTCCCCTCCCACTCCCCCAACTTAACACCTCGGCAGTGCTTCCACGGAAATCAGTGTCATTGTTGGTGTTGGCCTGGATTGACTGGTGTAGACTAGATACTCACTGCATCTGCGCGTAGCCTCATGCTCTTGTAACACCACGCTCAGTTTCCTCAGGCTTGCGGCACACCGCTACCACATGGTATCGTAGTGCGGTGCTTCAGCTGAGCTTCCACGGGGTAGTGTTGTAAGACTCTGCACGCAGGCGCACTGGCCAGACGTGCCCACGTACAAGGTGACGATGCAGATCCCCAGCACGCAGGATGGCACGCACCCGGCGAACCGCGTCAGCACCTTAAAATACGACCTGCTGCGGAAGTTCGCCGCCACGGGCACCGGGGTGCTCATCACAGACCTCGACCTCGTCTACGTGCAGGTGGGTTACGTGCGAGCCACATCGTCACACAGTTGAACCCTGGTTGTTGAGTCAACGTTCGACGCTCATCGTTGGTGTTGCGAGCTGTATCCCGTGTCTGTATCTATGTCACACACGGGATACGTTTGATCACGCCTGCCACGCCACTCTCTACAGTCCTCCGGTTACGGTTAAGCGCTGTCGTGCGACGTGGCCAGCGTTCGGCATCCGTTGTGCTCAACCCGCCCCGACATGCATCCGTATGTCCCTCCGTTCGGAATCCGTTCGAGCACCTGCACCGGGACGCGGACATCGAGGGCCAGACGGACGGCTTCACACAGGAGTGGAGCCACGGGAAGCTGTCGGGCATCACGGACAGGACAATGGTAAGGTGGTGCAAGTTGAAACTCGTGCTGAAAGCGTCTGATTTCAGATTCAGTAAGTAACTTTCATTTTACTCATAAGGTTCATCGAGCCCCCAGGCGCTCACATGGTGTGCATTAACCAATCCACCCCACCATTCCAAGCGAACACACGCGAAGGTCTTTCAGGGTTTAAGTCCGTATCAAGGGGCACAATTCTAAGGCTGTTTTGTACTAGCAACGAACACCTACTAATCCGGAGAGCTAACATGTCATAAACTGCTCTCGAGTCTTGCTTTCCAGTTCAACTTGCGCCGCTACACAATGGGGTGGGGCGGCGGCGGGCTGTACGCGCAGGTGTTCACCATCAATGTTGGGTGCATGTATGTCCGCCCGACCGCACGCTCCGCCCTCCTCATGGCCAGGGTCGCGCACCGCATGGTGTGGCGGTTAATGAGAACAAGCACTCGATCAACTGTATGAGCATTCACCCGGAAGGTAAGCCATGCTCCGATCTCGGTCTCAGTGCTTGTTGTCAATGGCCATCCTGAGGCGGACTATTGAGAATGAGCGCTCGGCCGAGGTTGCATCGGACCGAGTCTGTGCGTCTGTATGAGCATTCAGCCTCAAGGTAGGCCATGCTCCGACATCGGTTGAGTGCTTGTTCCCATTGACTCTGCTGCACGGAGCACGAGAAAGGGTGGGACCAGCAGATCTTCAACGAGGAATCGCTGCTCCCCGCACACGGCCAGACCACCACCGGCCTCGTGTCGATTCGTATCCTGGACTACCTGCTCTTCGCCAACTCCAAAACCTTCTTCCGATCCCAGCGCAAACGCTTCATCCCGGGCTCCACCGCCGCCGCTGACACCTTGCCCGTCATGGCAGGGGGGTCATTGCACTCGACAAAACGTTGAGTCCTGTCCTCGTTCACCGCGAGTCTGTGTGAGCATTCACCCTCGACGTAAGTCATACTCCGGTCTCGGATCGAGTGCTTGTTCCCAATGACCCTCCTGCGCCAAGACAGGGATGTCATTGAGAACAATAATTTGACCGACGCCGAATCTCCTATTCCTCCACCGGGGGGCCATAGTGTGTATGAGCCTTACCGTGAAGGTACCCTGTGAGTCATGCTCAATCTCGGCTCGAGTGTTTGTTCTCAATGACCCTCCTGCGTGGTGCACATGAACTACCACCCGGACAAGCACAAGCGGATGCTGTGCCTGATCGCGCGGTACCACGGCGGTAGGGTGGACGCTTGCGACAACATGCTGGGGGGCTCCGAGCCCGGCTCTAGAAAGTTGCTGTCAGAGCACTGAGAGCGGCCAGTGGGGGCGTGACAGGTGGCGGGGAGGCCCGTAGGGGCGTGCCAGGTGGCGGGTGGTCAGTGGGGGCGTGACAGCACTTGGCGGAGCGTCCAGGGGGGTGTGACAGGTGGTCACGCGGTACCACGGCGGCCGGGTGGACGCTTGCGACAACATGCCCGGGGGCTCCGAGCTCGGTTCCAGAAAGTTGTTCTCTGAGCGCTGAAACTTGGTGATGCCGCGAGCTTGTGGTGAGCATGTATCTGTAATCTAGGTTTTACAAGGCATCAACACGTGGGTCATGACGGCACCCACTCTAGCGAATTTGATAGCTGGTCAGCCTAGTCTGCATTTGAATACACGTCACACACACACGCTGTCTAATGGATTGAACTGACTAAAGATAATGATTGTGACGACTGTGCTAAATGTTCTACATGTTGTCCTACAACGTAATTGTTTACACTTTACGCGCTGAGTACAGAGCGCGGTACGAGTCTGGGTTTCGATCGCCCTCGCTCTCGCTGCCCCCCCCGCTACTTCGCTCGCTCTCGCTACCGCCGCTGCTCTCGCTAACCTCCGCCCGCGCGCCTTTCCGCGCCGTGTGCCGGCTGTGCCGTTCAACCTTTCCCGCCACAGCCTCCCGGGTCTTTGCCAAGAGCTTAAGCTGATCAGGTTGCAGCGTGTCGTGCGGGGTCTGCCCGTTTGCGTTGCGAACCGACGGGTCCGCGCCCTTCGTGGAGTGGCGCAAGTTGAAATAGAAAGCAAAACTTGAAAGCAGCCAATCGTATTATATCTTCAACGCATAATTCTATGCGCCTGCACAACACGGGTTTCATCGGTTCAACTTGCACCGCCCTACCTTCGTCACTAAATACTCACCCAGCTCAAAGTAACCATAGCTGTAGCAGTAGTGGAGCGCGCTGTTGCCCTGGCTGTTGACGGCGTCGAGTGGCACGCCAGCGCGAACACAGAGCTTGGATATGCGCTTGCCTCCCGGAAGGGTCACATGGCGCTTCAGAAATTAGGGTTTAGGGTTTAGGGTTTAGGGTTTAGAGTTTAGGGTTAAAGAAGTAGGGCTTGCCTCACTGAAGCTGAAGGCCCTTTAAGGGTCAGATGGAAGTACTCGCCACGCCACGTCGCATGATGGCGTGTAACTCATGAAACGAGTGTCTGAAATGTGATTGATGACGTGGCAAGCATGACACACCATCCACCGGGCCCTACGGTTGTTCTGCGCGGCGACCATCAGCGGCGTGTTGCCCACCTTGTCACGCACATCACCGCCGCCGCCGGCGAGCATGGAGGCAACCTCGTCGACGCGGCCGTGGCGGATGCGGCTGAACACCGGGTCCTCGCCCGCGGTAATGCTGATGTCGGAGCGGTCCGTTGCCCCACCGCCATCCGATTCAGACTCTGAACCTCCTCCTTCTCCTCCTTCCCCTCCGTGCATGTCCACACCTGGAGAAGTGAGGTGGACAATGGGTGTGCCCCGCGATGTGAACTGCCTGCTCGCACCCCCGAACTTGCTATCTTGCGAACTCTGCACACTTCCTCCTCCTCCACCTCCGCCTCCTCCTCCTCCTGCTCCTCTTCCCCCTTGACCGACGGGCGAGCTGTCCGCACCAGGCGAGCTGAGGTGGACCATGGGAGTGCCCCGTGCTGTGAACTGGGCCTCCGAGAACGACAGCCCGCCGAATACTCGCGGCGACGCCGACGGCGCCGCCACTTGTGTTGAGTGCCCGCCGCCACCGCCGCCTCCGCCTCTGCCGCCTCTGCCGCCGCCTTCGCTTCCGCTGGACTTGCTTCTAGACGGTGCTGGTTGCTGTGACACGCCCCCGAACATGTTATTGACCATGACGGGAGCCGCTCCCATTGGCCGCGGAGTTCCGGCCTCCTGATGGTCGACCGACGCCCCCCTGATGCCAGCTCCGTCCAGATTCAGCCGCCCGCCGCCGCCGCCGCCTTCCTCGGCGAATGAGTTTGACTTGGCGCCCTCTATCCTTTTCTTGGTCGCCAGCTCCTCCTTGCTCCACACCTTCTTGTCCTGCTGAGCGTCCTTTAGCTCGCGCGCCAGACCCTGTTCAGCTGGTCATCCACTAAACCTATGTTATGTTTGGTCAGGAGACCATATCAATACACCTGTATTTGGTCAGGTGACCATATATATCAGGATAGCACTGTACCTCCAATTTGGCAACTGTATCTCCAAGCACTCGAAGCGAGATCGAGGCATGGGTTACCTTCAGTGTGAATCCTCGTACAGATCCGCGGAGTGGGAGGCGGAGGTTCAACGCCGGCGGAGTGTTCGTTCTCAATACCCCCCATGCCTGTACGCGCGTCTCGCTGGCGTCGCGCGCGCGGCGCAGCGTGTTGAGCTGGTCCAGCATGGCACGCTCCTTGTCGAGCGACTGCTTGGCGCTCCGCTTCATGCGCGAAACTTCATTCTTCATGTCGCCGATGCCCAGGGGCTTCCACTCGTCCACTACTCATCTCAACCTGATCCCTTTTTGCCATTGAGCTCGGCTTGACGTGAGCACTTTCGGTGGAATAAGTCGGGTTGTTTGCCAGTGTCAGTGACAGATGCGGCTCAGATTGAGCTGAGAACTGGACGAGTGGAAGCCCCGGCTCACGCGTCACATATTCGGCTTGTCGTGAGCCATGTTTGTGGGATACGTTGGGTGGTTTGGTTGGTTCCAGTGACCGAGAACGGCCGAGGTGGAGCTGATAGGTGGACGACTGGAAGGCCCTACCGATAGCCCCGACGGCGGCGCCCTCTCCCCCGCCCATGGAGCGGGCACTGATGTCACCGGCAGCGCTCTCGGATGTCCGGGGCGCGCGGCGGGGAGTGCGGGCTGTCCAGCCGCTGCCGCCGCTGGGTAGGGTCATGACACCCCCTAAAACCGCGTTTGAATGGTTCGCTGGTCACGTAACTATACCGGTGTAGACCTGGTTGGCTCAAGACTACTTCAAAGAGAGTGGGTGGGGGATGACAATGCAACCCTACCTCCGCCGCCCCCGCCATCTGATGTGTAATCGCCACCGCCGAAGCCCGTCCCCGACCCTTCACCGCCCCCCGCTCGTTCCCGGGGTTGGCTTCGGCTCCTTGCCGCGGTAGCGGCAGCTGTCTTCGGCCTCCTGGCAGTCCCCGAGGAGCTCGCCCCCGACCCACTTGCCTCTGCTCGCGCCACCCGCGCCGCGAGCGCTGCCTCCGCCGCTGCCGCAGCTGTCGCCGTCTGGCGCGCTGCCAGATTCGCGGCCAAATCCTCCAGAGTATCCCCCCCACCGCCACGGCCGCCGCCCCCGCCGCCTCGGCCCCCATGCATCGTCCTGGACGGCACCGCAGCCAGCCACGCCGCCGCCAGGCTGCAGGGCCTTGCACTCATCCATTTTCCGGCTCAACGTAAGGGTTTTCCGCGGGACAAGTTGGGTGCCTTCAGTGAATCACAGAGCTCCTAAGCCGACAAGAGGACGAGTGTAATCCATGCCAGGCTGCTGGCGCCGGGCCCAATCTTGGGTCGTGCCGCGTTGATGATGCCCTCCACCAGCTCGCGCCCGCTCACTCCCCCCACCTGCGCCAGCAGCACGGCCTCTGTCGCCGCTGCTAGCCCAATCAGCAGGGTCATTGAGTACAAGCACTCGATCGGCATCAGAGCCAGATTTACCTTCAGGTTGAATCACCCGGCGGGAGGTACATTCAGAACAAGCACACGACCGAGATCGGAGCATGGAGTGGCAGTGGAGGAGGAGATGCATCGTCGATGGAGTGTTCGTTCGCAATACCCCCCCTGCCGGAGCCGCGCAGGCGAAGCACGGCGGCTTCACGCGCAGCGCGAGTGGCCACCCGCCCGGCGGCAGCAAGCGCCTGACGCAGCCCCGCGGCCTCGTCCTCTGCCTCTAGTGCCGCACCAATGGCCTCGTCGAGCTCGGCGTTGCCGCCACCACCTCCTCCGCCTCCACCACCACCGCCACCGCCATCGCCGCCGCGCCCGCCCACACTAGCGGCATTGCGGCTGCCGCGCGGCGGCGACGCGACGCCACCATCGCCGTCATACACCACGCCTTGCGGGGGCGGGGGCGAAGCGGCGGCGGCAGGGGACAGCCAGCTAGGGCCCGCAGGCATGATCAGCCCCGCCGCAGCTCTGGCGCCGTGCCCGGCGCGCTTCGCCGCCGCCCACGCGTAGGGCCTTACATCTTTATAATTTGGGATTTAGGGTTCAGCACGACCTCACATGTGTATTGTATCATGAGACGGAGCAGGCGCAGGAGGCAGCGAGTGCGTTCCGCCTCTTGCATGTTCACACTTTGAGACGGAGGCGGTTGGGGAAGCAACGAGTGCACCGCGTCCGGTACATTATGATGACTCGTATAAGAAGTGTTAAGCCCCACCTCCGCCGCGGCAGCACGTTTGTCCGCCGCCGCCAGCGCCGCGAGGTTCATTCGTACCTCCTTCTTGGACTCTGCAAGAGCGCGCTCTGCGGCGAGGGCTCGTGACTCCGCCGCCGCCGCTCGTGCCTCCGCCTTGGTTCAGCGGCAACAGCTGAAATCACAGCAAGACTTGAAAGCAGTTTATCGTATTGCAGTTTCAAGCACTTAATTCCAGGCGCTTTCAACATGGGTTAAATCGGTTCAATTTGCACCGCCTTACCTCCGGCGTGGGGATGCGCGTGGAGAGCGTTGGCCGCGCACTCATCCCCGACCCCCCGGACCCAGTACCACCCAGAGTGGATCGCCCGCTGTTCACAGAGGTGTGAGCGACAACGCCCTGTTGCAACGGCGGCGGTGGCGGCGGCGGCTTTCTGCTTTTGGAGGAGCCGAGCCAGTTCCCGGCGCCGCTGACGCTGTCTTTGATCCTTGAGCTCCAGGACCTCCTCGGTGGTCTGCCCCTGCCGCTGCGGTCACTTTCACCACCGCTCTCGCTTTCATCGTCCTCGGTGTCGGTCCCCGTCTCCTCGCCCCCGCGCCCTCCCAGTTGTAGTGATGCAAGTTGAAGTTGCAAGCAAAACTTGAAAGCAATTCATCACATTTGAGTTTCAAGTACTGAAACCAAACACAGTCAACTCTGGGGTCAACATATGGGGTCAACCTGCACCGCCCTACCCATACCTCCTAGTCCCCCGTCCCCGTGCCCATCCTCATCGGACCCATAATCATAATCGATGTTCATCTCGTGCTGATCCTCTACATCTCCATTTCCATTTCCGTCTTTTTTGCCGTGTGCGTTCGCGATTTCGTGCGCGGAGGGTTTGGAAGGTGGCGTTGTCCTAGACTGCGCTGCTCCCCAGTCAGCTCTGGCTTCCAAGTCATCCACCAGTCCCGCCACGGCGTTCTGCAACCCCCGCGCCTCCGCCGCCGCCCCTGCCACATCTAGCGCTCCCACACTCGCCGCGCGCGCCCCCCATGCCTCCGCCGCCGCCACCGCCTCCGCCTTATCCAGCAACCCCGCCCCGGCCACCTTCCGCTGCCCCCGCCCGCCGTCCGCCGCCGCCGCAGCATTCAGCACTCCCGCCCCCGCCGCTCGCGCCGCCGCCACTCCCGCCGCAGCCCCCGCGCCCGCCGCCTCTGCCGCATCCAGCGCCTCCACACGCGCCCGCGCCGCTCGCTTCATCGTGCGTGCCTCCGCCGCCGCCACCCCCGCCGCCGCATCCGCCGCATCCATCCCCCCCGATGCGCGCGCCTCCGACGCTCGCCAGGGGCATACAATCGTCCACTACGAGCTCAACCAAAGCCCTGTTTGCCACTTAAACTCCATAGAAACACCTGACATATCCCACAAAAAGGGTTTACATTGAGCTGAAAAGTGAACGAGTGTTGGCCCCTGCCGCCCGCTTCATCGCGCGCTCCATGGGTCCCAAGCCCTACGGCCTCACAGATTATGCCTGCGACGTCATCCTCCCCATTTTGGACCCGCGTTTAATTTAATGGAACCAAAAGACGCAGTGCGTCATCCTCAACATTTTAGACCCTCGTTTATTGAGTTTAATGGAACCACATGACGTGGCGAGCATTATCTGTCAGGCCCTACCAAGCCCGCATCCTCCTCCGTCACCGGCACCGCACCGATGCGCGGGATGCCCACCAGTCCTGCCGTGCTGTTGCGCCCGGGCGAGCTCTCTTCCCCGCCGGAGGAATCACCCGTGTCGAAGTCCGACATCGGGATGTTGTCCAAGCGCCCCATGGCCTCGGCTGGTGCGAGGCCGCAGGGTAGGGCCTGGCACGTATTGTCCCCACGTCATAGGATGCCAATCAACTCCAGGGGTGGCAGATATTGCTCACCACGTCATAGAATGCCAGTTAAATCAAGGGCCCTGCAGAAACTACTCGCCACGTCACAGAATGCTAATCAAGTCAAGGGTCTGGCAGACAGTGCTCGAGTATTCCACGTCACACGTCATAGGATGCTATACAACGAGGGTTTTCAAAATGCGTGTCGATGATGTGGGGAGCAGTATCTGCCAGCCCCTACCGCGGATGGATGACGCGAAGGCATCCTGCCCAGCTTTCGCGGCTTTGAATGACTTAGATGCCAGCCCCTTCTCGCGGCGCGCGCGCGCGTCGGCGACCTCGGCCTTGCGGCGGTCCGCGATGCGCCGCTCCTCGTCCTTGCGGCGTTGCCACTTGGTTTAGCGGCGCAAGTTCAAATTGAAAGCAAAGTTTGAAAGCGGTCATTACATTTTGGCTTCAAGCACTGAGCCCAAGCCCTGTCAAACCCGGGTCAAACTGGAGTCAACATCCACTGCCATACCTTAGAGCGCCGCTCCTCCTCTTCTTTTGATGGGGAGCCGACGCCCGGCAGCCTGCCAGCGCTGCCAACACCACCGCCGCCCCCGCCCAAGCCAGCGCCGGCGCCGGCGCCGGCACCACCGGTATCCCCCTTCACGACTTCGCCGCCGGGGTTCGCGGACGACGATGCTCCCGCTCCCGCCGCCGCTGCCGCCGCGGCGGTGGAGGTTGACCGAGCTGCAGAGCCGGAGCCCGAGCGCTGTAGAGATGCTTTCACCTTCTCGGGGCTCCCCTCCGCCGGGGCCTTGCCTCCCTTGCCCGCCGTCGGCCCCAGTGCCGCCCCCGCCGCCACTGCCGCCGGTGCCACCGCCGCCGCTCCCGCCACTGCCGCCGGTGCCGCGCCGGCGCTCGCCCCCCCCTTGCTGTGGCGCTCCGCCCGCCGCAGCTGCAGCCGTTCGGCGACTCGCGTGCTCATGCCGCGCCCGAAACGGGCCTTCACGTCCGTCGCATCCTCCCCGCCGCCGCCCCTGCCGCTGCCGCCGTCGCCGCTGCCGCTGTCCCTGCTGCTGCCACCCCCCCCACCGCTGACGCCCTTGTCCCCCGAGGGACCCGGCTTCCCACCGTCGCCTCCCACCACCCGCGCGGCCGGGGCGGCCGAGGTCGCGGCAGATGCGGAGGGGCCGCTGACGTCGGCCTTGGCGATGGCGTCCACGATGGCGAAGGCGGTTCCGGCGCCGCTGCCTCGCGGCGTGGAAACGGCCGTCTTGGCGGCGGCAGCGGCGGCGGAGGAGGATGAGGAGGAGGGGGTGGAGAGCGCGGCGGTGGCGCGGTACTTCGAGGCCGCGGAGGAGGCCTTGCCGTTCTTCGAGCCTGAGGTGCCCATCGTCACAAATCAACAAAGGCGTCTCACCTCCTCCCTACCTCCTCCCTTTCTCCCACGCTCAACACACGCCGTCCCTTGCTCCCTCGCTCTCCTACCTCCTCCGTTCCTCCCGTCTGGGCTCTCCGGCGCCGTCTCCCCCTTACCCGCGCCCAATGGCTTCGACCAATCTTCGACCCCCTTGAGCTGCGCCTCACGACACAAACGACGAAAGAAACAAAAGCCACCCGAGCGATACAAGATGGGGAGTAATTTGAGAGCGCGACGGGCGGGGTCGGCGGCGCCGGCCGACGCCCCCGCCGCTCACAGGCTGACCGGGGAGTCACGCGTGTTCGTCTCGTACGCCGCGGTTCGCCCCGGGCGCCGTGAGGCGTCCCGGACAAATGTTTTGGCAGCGGGCACTAAGGTACGACGCTCGAGTGAGTGGTCCCGGGAATTTAGGGTTTCTGTTTAGTTTTTTTAAAGGTTAGACTCTAGCTCGTAGCTGTCTAGAGCTCTAGCTCTACCTGGTAGCTAGATATAATTCCTAGATACGAAATAAGGACTGCCGCTTGCGATCAGTTTCGCAATTGCGCAATTGCGCAATAGCACGTGCGTAAATGACTGACAGTAGGGTTGTTGCAGTGGCCGACGCCACGCGCGCCGGTTCACCACTGAC